>Ga0209223_10003491_pt1 | contig 14958 bp, 13 predicted proteins | sample COG_06_FD_184750 | JGI IMG/M metagenome (GOLD analysis project Ga0209223, IMG submission 184750) | Pelagic Microbial community sample from North Sea - COGITO 998_met_06 (SPAdes) (version 2) | ecosystem: Environmental > Aquatic > Marine > Neritic zone/Coastal water | place: Helgoland, sampling...
AATTATTCCTTTTTGTTATACATAAAAGATTCATTATCTAGAACTTCCTTAAAAGTTCCTTGCGCCTTTAATTGACCTTTTTCAATTAGGAAAATTTTATCACAGTTTTTAACTGTGTTTAAACGATGTGCAATAATAATAATTGTAATTTTTTTATTTAAATTATTTATTGCGTCCAACACAGCTTTTTCTGTCATGTTATCTAATGCGCTAGTTGCTTCGTCTAATATTAAAAGCTCAGGCTTATGATATAAGGCTCTGGCTATCACTATACGCTGTCGCTGTCCTCCTGATAACTTTACTCCTTTCTCTCCAACTAAAGTTTCATAACCATCTGAAAGTTCGTTTATCACAAAGTTATGTAAATTTGCAATTTTTGCAGCACTTTCTACTGCAGATTGATCAATTTTGTTTTGATCAATACCAAAGGCAATATTAGATTTAATGCTATTATCTGATAAATATATTTGTTGAGGAACATAACCTATATTCTTTTGCCATGATCTTTTATTTTCAACAGTAATAATTTTATCATCTATTTTCAAATTTCCTTGTTTGTGGTCAAGCAATCCCATTATTATATCTACTATTGTAGTTTTGCCACTGCCTGTTTTTCCAACTATACCCACTTTACTTAAAGCTGGAATTGATAAATCAATATTTTTTAAAGTTAAACTCTCAGCATAAGGATATGAATAGCTAACGTTTTTAAGCAATATCGTTTTTTTTAAATTTATAGTTTTGTTATTTTCTGGTACGTTTAGATTTTTAATTAAATTTAAGTCATTATATAATATATCTAGAGTTGAATGAGAAAAACGAAGTTGTGAAAACGAAGAATATATTTGTTGTAAAGCCGGCATCAATCTATATCCAGCGAAAGCGTATAAAGCAATAATTGGTGCAATATCAGAGAAAACTTTGTCTTTCTCCATTAAAATAAAAACTAAAAAAATTAATGCTCCAAATGCAATTCCTTCAATTGCATATCTAGGTAGTTGGCCTATAATTTTTATTAAAGAAAGATTGTTTGCATATAATTTAGCTGATTTATCAAATTTATTTATAAAATAGTTTTCAATGCCAAAAATTTTTATTTCTTTAATTGCGTTAAAAGCTTCGGATACAGCAGAAAATCTAACCTCATTTGCTTTTAGCCTTTCAGCTCCTTTACGATATAAGTAATTTTTTATCAAAAAATAAATAGTTCCATAAATTAAAGATAAGGTTAAAGTTGAATAGATTGCTAATTTTGTATCAATAATTAAAATTAAAATTAACAAAGCTAATATAACGGCGCCTTGAGTAATTATTGTGATAAACGGCATAATAATACCTCCTACGACTTGAGAGACCTCAGATAAAATATTTTTTCCAAGCTTTGAACTGTATTGATCTATAAACCAGGTATATGGTTGATGCAAATACCCCTCGATCAATCTTTTACCAATAGAATATTCTCTCATTAAAACAAAACGAACTTGTAAAAATAGTGTTAAAGCTTTTAAAATTAATGAAATTATTAAAAATAACAAAAAAATAATCCCGAGTAATAATATAAATTCATTCGTACTAGTGACTCCATAATTTTTTGAAATTTTAAAAAAATAATTTAAATATTGATTTGTTTCTATTAATTGAGGATTACTGATAACTGAAATAAAGGGAAATATAGAAGCTATTCCCATCATATCGACAAAAGCCATTATCATAATCAAAATTAACAACATTAAAGCTTTATTTTTTTCAGATTGTGTTAAAAGACTTATAATTTTTTTAAATGTTCCCATAATAAATTTTATTAATTATAAATGTTTACTTTAGTAAATAAAATTTTTTTAATAGATGTACTAAGTAATAAATACTATTTTGAGTAGCAAACACGGTTGTAAGAACTTTTTTCATAAATTTTTTTTATAATAATATTTTAAGGTACTCAGAATTGTAATTATCAATTTTTAAAATGTTTTGAAGTAAAATGTGTTAAAGCATTAATTACAGACTTTTGAAGTTATTTTAAATTACTTTTTTGCTATTAAAGTTTATTAATACATACTATATTGAGAAGATTAGTCAAAAATTTGTTAATATTTTAAAAAAAACTTATATTGATATTAATAACCTTTGAAGAATTAGAGTTTCATTAAATTTTAGCTTTTTATTACAATACTTTTTGTTCGTGTATAGTTTAAATTCACCTTTATGATTAACACTACTAGAAAGATGGTTTTTTAAATAATTATAATTTTTCAACTCATCTTTAATTCTAACTTTTTTGTTAATAAAATTAGAATTATTTTTTTTATATTTTTTAAATAAATTGTTATTTTCAATATAAATTGGATATTTAGAAATAAATAAAATTTTTTTATTAAATAATAAAGATTGAGAACTCAAACTTGAAGTTGTGTGTATAATAAACTCACAATTTTGTATCTGTTGACTTAAATTATTGGGATTTTGTAAAATTGTTATTCTTTTGTTGTTAAAAAAAATATTTTTATTTCTTATGTTATATAAAAAAAAACTAAGTATATTAGTATTGGGATGAATTATAAAAACTAAATCTTGATCATATTTTTTTAAAAAATCTTGAACAAAATGTTTAAAATAAAAAACATTTGATAAAAGTTTTAGCCTGCTATTATTTGCAATAATTACCAAACAGTAGCTTTTTGATTTATTTCGAATTCTAAAATCATATATAAGACTAAATATTATTTTTATTAAATTTTTAAAAAATTTAAATTTATTAACTTGTCTAATATTTAAATCATCTACAAAATTTTCCATTGATAAAAGATAATTATCTTTGAAAGCCATAAAGTCACTTGCTAATATTTTATGATTTTTTTCTAAACAATATTGATGCTTAAAAATATTTTTTGCTAGAATAAACCTATTTTTAAAAAATGATTGCTCTGGTCTAATAAACTGTATTCCATAAATTTTTGATAACTCAAAAAATATAATTTCAATATCATGCAGATAACCACTTAAAAAGTATGGGGAAAGAAAAATTTTTTTATTTTTATATTTTAGTTTTATTTTTTTTAGAAAAAAATTAATTTTATAAATTTTTTTTATATCAAGATCTATGTTAATTTTATTATATTTAATATAAATATTATTTAATTTTTTTTTATCTAGTATTTCTAACTCAAATTCATCTTTAACAAGATCATTAAAACAAATTATTTTAGAAAAATTTTTTTTTAATTTACTTAGATCTTTTTTGTTAAGAAAAAAATTAGATTTTTTGTTATGAAATAATATAATTATTTTTTTAATCATCTAATAGCAACCATAAATTATTTTTTATAAATTTTTCAAAGTTCAATTCACACTCACTTGAGATATTTATGAATATAATTTCAAAAAAATACCAACATTTATCAACGAAAAAATAAATTTTTGATCTTGTTGTGTTAGTATATTAAGTTCAATTTTTTTTTTCAATTTTGCTAAATTAATATTTTTTTTAAAAAATTTATTATCAAAAATTATATTCATTACTTTTTTTGATTTTAAATTTATAATCTCTCTCGTAGGCAAATAAAAACCAACTTTATTACTATCAAAAATTATTGATTTTGGAAGTTTTTCTTTAAAACAATCTCTTAAAATATATTTAGCAAGTCCATTTTTTATTAAAAAATTTTTACTTATTTTATTTCTAAAATTATAGAGTTCACTATTTAAAAATGGCATTCTTGATTCAACCGAATTATGCATTGTTATACTATCAATATTGTGTGTTTGAGAAGGTAAGTTGCCAAAAAAAAGATCATCATCTAAATTTTCAATAAAAATATCTTTTATTTTATTTTTTAATGGTGATTTAATTTTTAAAGTTTTAAAATATTGCTTTGTTTTAATTATTTCGAAGTTAAAACCATATTTTTTTAAAATATATTCAAATTTTTTTATATTTTTCAATTCTGGTGTTTTAATTTTTATTTTTGTGACATGACTCCATTCTTTAAATTTTTTTTTATAAATCCTGGAACCTTTAATTGACTTTAGGTAACTAAGATGGTGAAGATAATACCCACTAAAAATTTCATCAGCACCGTTCCCACAAATCAAAACTTTATATCCATCTTTTCTGGCCTTTTGAGAAATTTTATTTAAAGCTAAGCTGTTAGATGAGTATAAAGGATAACCAATCTCTTTTACCAAATTAGATATCTGTTTTAAATTATTTTTTTTTTGGTCAAATTTAATATATTCATGATTTAGATTAAATTTTTTAATTAGTGTATTAATATTTTTTTTTTCTACATAATCTTTATCTTTGTTAACTAAAGAATAAAATTTTGTTTCTTTTAATTTCTTTTTTGCTATCGTAGCAATTATTGACGAGTCAACTCCTCCGCTTAATGTGAAAGCTACTGGAACATCTGATTGAAAAGACTTAGCAATTATAGTACCAATTTTCTTTTTTAGTTCTTTCTTCGCTGAATTATAGTTTTTAATTTTTGGATTATATTTATTCAGTTTAATATATTTTTTAATTTTTAAAGAAAAATTTTCATTTATTTCTATTAATTCTCCTGGTCTAATAAAATTTATCTCTCTAAAAAAAGTTTTATTTTCTCTAAAAATTTGTCGAAAACCACCTGATAAAAAATTAATTATTTGTCCTTCGTCAATTTTAAATTTAGTGCCACTTAGTTCTCTAATATAATTTATATTTGAACCAAAAATTAAATTTTTTCTATCTTTATCTAAATGATAGAATAGGGGTTTCTCTCCGAATTTATCTCTACATATAAAAAACTTACTATATTTTTTTGAATAATATGCAAAACTCCACATTCCATGAATTTTGTTTAGGTTATTAACGCCATAATAGTTAAGGTATTTTAAAAGAACTTCGGTATCAGATTTTGTATTGAATTTAATTTTTTTTTTTATTAAATCTTTTTTAAGTTCTAAAAAATTATATATTTCCCCGTTAAAAGTAATAATACCTTCTTCATCTTCAAAAGGTTGATTTGATCTAGTTGAAATATCAATTATTGACAGTCTAGATGCACAGAATAATATTTTTAAAGTATTAAAATTTAATTTTTTAAAATCCTGATATTCAGGACCCCTTAATTTCATTAGTTTTAAACAAGATTTTATCTTTGAATTTTTTGGAAAAAAGTTATCTTTTCCTATGTATCCTGCAATACCACACATTTTATTATAAATTATTATTTTTTACTTAATTTTACTGATTTTGAGAAAAAAGGGTTGTTTGTATAAATTTTTATAAAATTATTTAAATTATAAGAATAAGTTTCATCTTTTTCCATCCAATCATATTCAGCAAATCTTATTGGAATTGAAGTTTGGTTGAAACTGTCATCAGAGTTTTTCATAAATTTTTCTACACGATTAAAACAATAAAATATATTTTGCTCTTCGCATTTTTCACGCATAAATTTAAAATATTTAGATATAACACTTTTATTCATTTCTTCAAATGATGCTGTATTACACATTAAATTAAATTCACCTATTTCATCAATTTGATTTGGAATGTAAAAAGATATTAGCGAAGTTTGTCTCATATGGGGTTCGTTTGGAAGCGATATATCTATTTCTGGATTTATATAACTTAAATAAATAAAACAATATGCAATTACTTCTGGTAAATCAATTAAATATACTTTTTTTAGGTTTAAATTTTTTAAAATTAAATCGACTAATAAGCCAGATCCTGGACCAATTTCCATATATTTTATTTTTATCTAATTTAATTTTGAAATTCATAGTTTGATTTAAGAAATAACCCAATATTATTAATTTACCTTTATAAAGTTTTTAAGCTAAACTAAAAAAATTCATAAAATCAACTATTTCTTTGTTAAACACTTCTGGATATCTTCTAACAATTTTGTGTGAACCTAGTTCAAGATTATTCCAATGAACCACTCCTGTCAATACTCCAAAAAGTGCTTTATAGTGAAGGTAAATATCTGTTTTATGAACTTTATCAATTTTATCGGCACTTTCTAAATTGAATTTAATGTCACCAATTAAAAATTTTTCTTTATTTGTTATTTTATTTTTTAACATTAAATCATTAAAATTTTCCCAATCTGGAAGTGCATATATTTTTAATATATGTTTATCTTTGACTTCATTTCTATTAAATGCTCTTTTTTTTGATGCTTCAAATAACTTACCCAATATTCTTTCATTATAATCTAAACCTTTAAATTTTTTTTCATAATCATAAAAATCAAATTTTTTTTTATTTTTAGTGGAATTTTCGGTAATAATTCTTGGTCTAAAGTTATTGATTCTTTTTATATTTTGATCAATTTGTATTAAATCTATTTTTTTTGCAAAAGGTTTTAGGTAAACTGCTTTTTTATCTAAATTTAGAATACGTTTAACAGATGTTTTTGGTCTAAATTTTTCATATTTTGCCAGTGGACCAATATATTTGGCACCAGCTGCAAAAGGTAGATGAATTTTAGAGTCAATTATTTCATGTACAGATTTATATCTATTAATAAACTCCTTCTTTTGTTTTTCCAAAGATTTTTTCAAACTTATATTTAAATCATTACATGAATAGTGAGTATGTGGCCATGAACCAGAGGACATATAATTATATAATGTTGCAATATTTTTTAATTTTTTTTTTTTTATTTGAAACTGAAATTTTTTCATTAATTTCTCAGAAAATCCAAAATCATTTAAATTTGTAAGTGAATATTTAGATTTTTCATTAAAAATTATTATTCCAGAATCTATGTCGCTGAAACTATTTGTATCACTTGGAATTATATGTAAATTTAAATCATTCAATCTAAAGGATCCATCTTTTGACTGCTTAATAAGGTTTGGATTTATTCCATCTGCAACCATTTTTTTTTTTAACCAATTTCGATCAACATTTTTTAAATTTTTAAAAAAAGGAATAAATATTTTTTTCTCTCCATATACTTTGAAATAATTAAACAAACTTTTTGGATCATAGTGATCAGGATGGATGTGGGATATATATATTCCATTACAATCTCCTATTCGCCTTACCCAGTTTGAAACATCCAAGTCTGGAACCCACGTTCCTTCGTAGGCAGCAGTATCAAACCAAGGATCACATATTATTCTTGTTTTATCAGTCTGAACTGATGCACATGAGCAGCCATAAAAAGATAAACTAAATTCCTTTAACATATTAATACATTCTTATTTATAAGTTTATTTATTTTAATTATAATTTTAATAATATTAGATTATCTTTATTTTTTTTAAATCATTTTTTTTTATCGTTTTAAAATCAATACTAAAAAACAATTTATTTTGTTTTATTTTTTTGTAGTTCCATTTCCACCAGCTAATTTTTTTTAAGTAAACTCTAACTTGTTTTGAAAAACGATAATTAATTTTTTTACATGGATTCCCCACATTTATTGAATAATTCTCTAAATTTTTTGTAACAATGCTGCCTGCTCCAATTACTGCACCGTCACCTATTTTGACACCTGCAGTTATTACAACATTGTTTCCTATCCAAACATTATTTCCTATTTCAACTGAGTACTTTTCCTTTTTTTTTATTTTACTAAATTCAAGTTCCTTGGCACCAATTTTTCTTTGAAGATATAATTGAAGATTCGCATATGCTGTATTGTGATTTGTGCTTATTATTTTTATTCCATAACCAAAGGCACAATAATTTCCAATTAAAACTGGACTGTTGCCATGTATAAGTATTTCACCATTTATCCTGGTTCCTTTTCCAATTTTAACTTTTTTAGTTTTAATTATACTTTTAGGATTTATAAAAGTTTTAACCATTTTTTCTAAAATATTTTATTTTAAATAAATCTTCTTTGTAATTTATGTCAATTGCCTCTTTATGACCTACAACAACACCGTAGGGTTGCTTTCCTAGCGCCCAACCATCCCCGGAATATTTTAATATATTTTTACATTTTCGCAAATAAACTGCACCTGTATATCTGTATGCAGTAGGTCTATTTTGTCGAGGAAATAAAAGTCTAAAATTTTTTGGTTTAACTAAATATGAAAGTTTTCCATTTTTATTTATTTTTTGAGCTGTCAAAGGGTGGGAGTCCATAATTTTTGAAATCGTGGCAACACCAGTAGCTTTTTTTTTAAAAAAAATATTTACGACCTTTTTTAATGTTTTAATTTCTATAAATGGGGAAGTTGGTTGAATAGAAATAATATTTTCATACTCTTCACCTCTATTATGTAATTTTTCAATTATATCTTTTAAGACTAATGCTAAAGTTGTTTTGTGATCTGAAAGTTTCTTTGAACGTAGTTCCAAAATTTCTGCACCACACCTAATAGCTTCATTGGCATATTCTATAGAGTCAGTTGAAATCAAAACTTTTGAAAATAAATTTGATTTAATTGCTTTTGAAACAGCTAAATTAATTAAGGTTTTTCCTCCAATCTTTATCAAATTTTTATCTTTAATTGATTTAGATCCAGATCTTGCGGGAATGACAGCTAAAATTTTACTAGGACTCACGATATTCTAATTTTTTTTAAATCTTTAAAAGCTTTTTTAATTAACAATTTTAATTTAGGGTTTAATTTTTCACCAGGTATTCTAGATTTTGAATTTGGAAGACCAGATAACTCCATCAAGTATTTATATCCAGGATAACCTGTGGCTCTAATAATTTTAACAATCGAAGACTCTCTATCTACAATTCTAACAGCAGTTTTGAAATCCTTATTTTTAATTGAGGTAAAAAATAAATTATCAACTTCTGGTTCAAACCAAGACCAACAACTATGCCTTGCTGAAGCTCCCCACTGTAAAGTCCAAAATTGCAAAGTTTTTCCAAATCCATCAAAACTTGACAAATTATTTTTTTTTAATAATGCATATTGCTCTCTTAAATGACCTGGATCTGCTGTATGTACTTTAAAACCTCTAACATTTTTGTTTGCTATTAAAGATTTTATCGCCTCAAAAGATAAACCCAATCCATTCGCAAAAGGCTGATCATGATAAATTAAGGGAAATTTAACAGCTTCAGAAAATCTTTCAAAATAGCTAATATAAAATTCATCGTGTCTTTCAGGAGAATATGATCTCATTAAATATTTACTGCTAAAAAAATTTGCATTTTCTTTTAATGATTGTGGTTTTATCACAAGTGCATTTGCACCAGCATCAATCATTTTTTTTCCCTCATCTATTTGAGAGACAATACTTCCACTTCCTATAGGTTGCGAAATTAAAAAAGAATCTTTAGGAATAAGTTTAGATACGAATTTTGTAACTTTTAATCTTTCATTTTCACTCATAAACTCAAATTCTGATGCCGCCATAGCTAAATAAAAAATTTTAACTTTATATTTAATTTGAAATTCTAGAAATTTTTCAATTTTTTTTAAATCTAAATCTAAATTATTTTTATAGAATGAAGGTATGGGTACAATATTCCCGATTAAAATTTTTTTATTTTTACTCAATTTAATACAATCTATTTTTTATAACAACCTTGTTTTTAAATACTTTTTTTATAGCAAACAAAGCTTGTAACATGTTCATTTCGAGACCATTAATTGTTTTAATATTTAATTTTTTTGAATTTTTTATTAGTAAAGTATTTTTTGGTTTGTAGATAATATCATAAATTAGTTTGAGCTCTTTGCTTTTTGTGATTTTAATAGGCGATTTTGTATTTAAATTACCATAACCTAAAGTTGTTGCATTTATTATCATATTAAGTTTATCAAAAATTTTTTCTTTTGTTTTCCAATTAATCCAAATACATCCTATATTATTAATTTTTTTTGAATAATTTTTTCTTGTTGAGCAGTAAATGTTTGTTTTTTTTGAAAAAAATTTTTTTAAATAAACTAAGGTAGATTTTCCAACTCCTCCAAACCCAAGAAGAATTATATTTTTATAATTTTTATTTATTTTATGTTTTTTAAGAGTTTCTAAAAAACCTAATCCATCTGTATTAATACCTCTAAGAGTATTCTCCTTATATAAACAATTTACTGAACCAATTTTTTTTGTAAATATATCTAAATTATTCTCCAGATATTTATAAACATTTTCTTTATAAGGGACAGCTACTGCTCCCCCTAAAAATTTTGAATCATTTTTCAAAAAATATAACAACTTGTTTAAATCTTTTTTCTTTACTTCAAGAGGTATCATTTTGCAGTCAATTTTATTTTTTTTTAACACACGGTTCCAAATTTTCGGCGATCTAGCATTATTTGTGCCTTGACCTCCGACAATTAAACAATAAGATTTAGTTTTAATTTTTTTAATTTCGGTAATACATTCTTTAAAATCTAACATTAGATTATTTTTTTGTTTAGACTTTTCGCAAGTTTTTTTGATTTATAAATTAATTTTTTAAATTGACTAAAATTTAATGCTTGAAGAGGATCTACTGCTGCATTTTTTGGATCAGGGTGAATTTCTATCAATAATCCATCAGCGCCTGCGGCTATACTAGCTAATGTCATTGACTCAACCCAAGGAGCCCAAAATGTTGCGTGTGACGGATCAGAAATAATTGGTAAATGACAAATTTCTTTTACAGCAGGGATAACCTGTAAATCCATTAGAAACCTGGAGCTTGATCTATGAGTGTGTGGAACTGAAACTCCTCTTTCACAAAGAATAACATTTTTATTACCCTCAGCCAAAATATACTCAGCTGCGCCAAGCCAATCTCTCAAAGAACTTCCATAATGTCTTTTTAACATTATGGGCATTTTAGTTTTTGCACATTCAGTTAAAAGTGGATAATTTTGCATATTTCTACTTCCTATTTGCAAAATATCTGAAGATTTACAGACACTATCTAAATATTTTAATTCCATTATTTCAGTTGTAACAATCAATCCATATTTATCCTTAGTCTGCTTTAACCATTTAAGACCATTCAATTTAGTCTCAAAATATTTTTTACTTCTATAAGGAAATGTCAAGGGTTTGAAAGCTCCTCCTCTCATTCCACAAATATTAATTGATTTTAAAAATTTTCCTACCTTTTCAATCATCTGTTGGTTCTCAACAGTGTTTGGGCCAGCCAAAATAGGAATTTTATTTCCTCCAAACTCAACATTTTTAACTCTTACCTTGGAGTAATGATTTTTATTTTTTTTAGAACATAAAGGAATTTTTGTTTTTAAATCATCTATAGAAATATCTTTTCCAGGGAACTTATTATCCATATTTAATTACCAAGTTTTGAGGAATAAAATTTATCTTTTGATTTGATATTCTTTTTTTCTTCAATTGATTTATAAATTTTTGAAACAATCTTTGAAGTTTCTAAAGCCCTAAATTTACACCAGCTAAAATCATCAACATTTTTATTATAAATCAATTTTTTAGTTAACATATTTAGTAATTTTTCGTGTCCATTTCCATAACCGTTTTCTACTTTTTCAGAATATTTATAAAATTTATTTTTCTTTTCATTACCATTAACTATCCAATTACTTACCATATTTAATGCTATTCCTCCAATTTTAAAAATTCCTTTATCGGTAATTAATTCAATTGATGCTTCTGTATCTTTTGGTCTGTAACCTGTTGTACCTATTATTTGTCCCAATGCTCCATTTTCAAGTTTAAATGACGCTGAAATCGTATCTTCACACTCTAATTTATTAACAAGAGTAGAAGAGAAAGAATTAATTTCCATTATTTTAGAAACAATATTTATCATAGAGTCTAAATGATGAATTAACTGCTGATTTAGAACACCACCATCCATTTTCCATGTACCATGCCATCCATCATTATAATAATTATTATTTCTTGACCAAATTAACCTGACATTGCAAAAAATAATTTTTCCTAATTTCTTATTTTGAATTTCTGTCCTTAAAAATTGAATAGCATTGTTTAATCTGTTTTGATAAACAACACCAAAAAATACCTTTTGTTTTTCTGAAATTTTAATTAATTCTTCACATTCCTTAATTTTCAAACCCATTGGTTTTTCACATAAAACATTAATGTTTTTTTTTAAAAAAAATTTACTATGTTCATAGTGAGTTCCAGATGGAGTAAGGATTAAAACTAAATCTAAAGTCTCTGAATCAACCAAATCATAAAAGTTAGTATATTTTCTTACTTCTTTATTCTTAATTTTTTTTAATTGATCTGCATTTTTGTCACAACATGCAACAATTTCCATTAAAGGAATTTTATTTTTTTTAAATAACTTGAAGTAATGATCGAATACCCTACCACATCCTATAAAAGCAATTTTTAATTTTTTTTTTTTCATTTTATTATTATACAACCAATATTGAAACCTAACCTTTTTTCATTATAAATTATTTTCGGGCCTGTAACTGTAGCAATTGTGCTAAGACTTTTATAAAGAGGCTCTTTGTCCTTTATTAATTTATCAGCATCGTCTAACCTTATTAATTGATTATCACTATATTTTTTCCAATACATATCATAGTCTTCTACAATTGGTATTACTGTATCGTAATTATCAGAAAAATATTTTTCAAATAATTTTTTATAATCATTGGTATTTTTTAGATCTGTATCAATATCTAATATTAAGACTGCATCTACAATAATTTTATTTATCTTTTGATAACTATTTAATCCAAATTTAATTTTTTTAATTGTTATAGTATTTTTATTTTTAAATAAAAAAGCTTGTGCTGAAAATTTTTTATTTATTTTTTTTACAACATCAATGCTGTGTGAGACTACACATACTTTTCCTAATATATTTTTTTTAGAAATTTTTTTATTAAATTTATTGAATTTAGTTAAAAAATTTTTATTACTTATTGATGGGTTGTGGGAAATTATAGTTAATAAATTATGGGTTTTATCTACTGTAGCTGTATTTTTAGATTTCATAACTACAAAATTTTCTAATATCTTTCCTACACCAATTGATCTTTTTGTATCAGTAGAATGATTTAATCCATGATAATGCCATACACTTGCTTTTGGTTCATAAACTATATTGAAATTTTTTTTTAAAATATTCTTTGCCCATATTCTATCTTCAATATGTTTTACCTTGTTATTAAATGGATGTTTTTTTATTATTTTTCTTATTATAGCGCTGTTAGCGTTATGAAAAAAATTATCTTTATGTTGAATTCTTTTTTCAATACCAAATTGATTAAATAAATCCCTCTTATCATTAAATGACGAAAAAGAATATGGTAATTGTCTTCCGTAAACAGCAACAGTATTTTTAACAAAACTACTGGTCAAATTTTTAAGCCAATTTTTTGAAGTAGGGATGCAATGAGCAGATAAAAATACCACTATTTCATTCTTTGCAATTTTTACTGCTTTATTTAAAGCTAAACCTGGTAAGTAAATATTGGGATTATAATTAATTAGTTTTACTTTATATTTTTTTACTATTTCTCTAGTCTCATCATTGCTATTGTTATCTACTACAATTATCTCTTTTTTATTATGATATTCTTGATTTAAAATATTTCTTAAACAACTGCCAATCCACTTAGCCTCATTTTTAGTCCTAATTATTATTGACACTGATTTTATACTATTTGTCATATTTTAAAATAAAATTTAATTATATTGATTATTTATAATATATTAATAATAATTATTACATAATCTTTTTTTAAATTAAAAAATATTTTTAAAAATAATAATATAGTTATTTAAAATTTAATCTATGTCTTTAATTCCTTACAGCAAACAGTTTATAGATATTCGTGATAGAAAATCTGTTCTAAATTCTCTAAATGGAAAACTTTTAACACAAGGTCCAATATTAGAAAGGTTGGAAAAAAAAATTTGTAAAAAACTTAAAGTAAAATATTCAATTGCAGTAACTAGTGCAACTGCAGGACTGCACCTTTGCAACTCTTTATTTGTAAATAAAAAAGTTATTTGCCCATCACTAACCTTTGCGTCAAGTGTATCAACTATTTTATTATCAAAAAATATTCCTATTTTATGTGATATCAACAAACAATCACTCTTATTGGATTTAAAAGATGATAAAGTTAATTTTGATGTAATTTTAAATGTTCTATTTTCTGGTTGTTCTTCAAATTCTGAAAGCTTGAGAAAGAAATATAAACATAAGGTCATAATTGAGGATGCCTCTCATGCTTTGGGAGGTAAATATAATGATGGCTCACCAATAGGTTCTTGTAAATACTCTGATTTGACTGTTTTTTCTTTACATCCAGTTAAAAGTATCACATCAGGTGAGGGTGGAATAATTACTACTAATAATAAAAAATACTATGAAAAACTAAAGTTACTCAGAAACCACGGAATTTTGAGAATTAAAGATACTAATAAAAATAACAAATTTTTATCAAAGTCGCCAAATACAAATAAAAGCTGGTATTATGAAATTAATAATATTGGTTTCAATTATAGGTTGAATGAGATTCAAGCTGCACTAGCTATATCACAACTCGCAAAACTCTCAAAATTTATCCAAAAAAGAAGAGAAATTGCTAATTTTTATGACAAGGCTTTTTCAAATATTAAAAATATAGAAATTCAACAAAATCTTCCTAAACAAAGAAAAAACTCAGCACATCATCTTTATACTATCAGGTGTAAATCAAAATTTATTTCTCGAGATGTTTTGCAAACAAAACTTGCATCTTTGGGAATTGGTTCACAAGTTCATTATATTCCTGCACATAAATTAAAAGCTTTTAGAAATATAAAAAAAATAGGTAAACTTAGTAACACAGATTATCATTTTTCTAGATGCCTGTCTTTACCAATGTATTATAATCTTAATCAATTTAAACAACAAAAAATTGTAAGAGCAATTAAAAAAATATTTTCTAAATAATTTAGATGAATAAAAAATATTTTAAGAATAATTTGAAATCATGGGCTAAAGATTTATTTCCTCTAAATAGAAGTATTACTGGCAAATATAATAGAGAGACAATTAATTATTTAAAAAGAAAAATTAACAACAATTTTAT
>Ga0209223_10003500_pt1 | contig 14928 bp, 13 predicted proteins | sample COG_06_FD_184750 | JGI IMG/M metagenome (GOLD analysis project Ga0209223, IMG submission 184750) | Pelagic Microbial community sample from North Sea - COGITO 998_met_06 (SPAdes) (version 2) | ecosystem: Environmental > Aquatic > Marine > Neritic zone/Coastal water | place: Helgoland, sampling...
GTTTTGATTTATTTTTTTTATCACCCTTATAAGAAATGCCTAGGAATATTTCGACCACCGCTTCAATTGCTTCTTTTTTTTGTTTTTTAACTTCTTCATTGAAAGTTTTTTTATCAAGACTTTCTAAAATTAGAGTTAAAAGATTTTTGTTTTCATCTTTTTTTCTTTCATCATCATGACCTCCTGCAGCTGGCGAAGGATTATCAAACTCAGGATTAATAATAAAATTAGCTAAATCTAAGGCATTTGTTCTTGATGCTAATTTATCAGGACTGATATCACTTAAGTGTTGGCCAATTATTTCTTGAAGATTTTTTTTTGCTTGCTCTATTCTCATCTGATAAACTATTTAGTTATAATTAATAAAAAAATTGCTATTTTCAGCATAGCAAAAATTTTGATTTCTTGCAAGTGTTTTTTTTCAATGGGTTTATACCATTTCCCATCTTTAATACTACATTTAACCTTCTTATTTTTGGTCTAAAATTTAAGCAATAAATCTTATGTATATCACTATACACAAGATTTATTGCTTAAATTTTATCCTCAAAACTAATTTGATTAAATGTAGTATTAAAGGTGGGAAATGGTATTACTTTTGCACTCAATCTAATAATAACAGTTTTGCAAAAAATTTTCGCCCCGAGGGCGAAAATTTTTATGCCTCAAGATTTTGAGATAAAATCTTATTTTGATTACTATTAACCCGTGCCCCTTGCTGCGCCTCCCCGTAATGTTTTCGCTCCTGCATTGTTTAGCGAGGGGCTAGGTTTTGTAGATTGTTTCATCATATCTTCATACAACCTGGCCTCTGCAATTTTACTCACAACTGAGTTATTATGCATTAACTTTTGGAGATTTTGTTGTTCTTCTGTTACATTGTAAAATCTTGAAATAGTTGCGTTAATGTGATCAAATGGTAATTTCTCTACCGAGAATCGCTCTTTATAATTAATAGAATTATCTTCTTTTAACCCATATATTCCTAGCTTAGAAATCATACTTCCTATATCAGCAATTTGTTGCTTTTCATTACCTACGATAAACAGCTTTATTTTTTGCAAAGTTTGCTCGTCAAAATTCGGTGGTTGATTGTTAAGTTCTCCTTTATTTTTTTTATCAAGAAAAGTTAACAATTCTTTTACATTCTCCAAATTTAACTCATGAAAAAACACTCTATTGATAACTAAAGATCCTATCAAATTTTTGACATCAATTATTATATTATAGAGACCGGTTATAATTTCTGGCTCTTTGCTATCAATGTATTTAGTGGAGCCATCTACTGTCTGCGGCGTCTCCACTTTTAATCTTGTATTGGTATTAGCAGTTTTTGATCTGTAATCATTTATTATTTTGTCAAAGAGCGTTACTTTTTTAGTGAGTGGAATATCAAAATGTTTGCTTGGATCCAGACTGCTTGGATCCAGAGATTTTCCAAACAAACCATCGGGAACGGCAAAAGAAAATTTATTATCAACTAAGCTGATGAATTTTATAGCATTGAATTTGTATTCATCTTGATATTCAACGCATTCTATATTCCAATTTTCTAATTCTTTAGTAGCTAATGCTAAATCTGATCTTTCTGATCTCTTTGCTGGTGATTGATTATTAACTTCACTAAAAAGCCTTTCTGCACTATCTTTAAATTGACTCACCCTAGTCGCAACTGATGTAAATCCAAATTCTTTTTGACCTTCTAAATCTTCACTACCCCCCAATACAAAAGAGCTAGTAAGATTCCCTTCTGGCGCTTGAAGACTAACTTCTTTCACTATTTTACTATCATCGCTTCTCATAAAAATAATCAAAAATGTTATTTTTTGGTGAAATATCTATTTAAATAATAAATTAAATTATGAGTTTTTTCACACAAAATTCATCTAATTTAAAGAGTTTTGCGCAAATGAAGTAGTTTGATTTTTGGCTAATTTTATCTAAAAACTAGCCAAAAATCAGGCTGCTTTACTTGTAACTTCAGTTGTGCAAAAGTCTTTTAATACCCAATCGCAATCATTGCCTTGCGCCACTCATCTCTTTTCCTGCCATTGCCAAATCTCCTGATTGAGGACTGGTTGCTCCTGACGGCCGATTTGAATTAACTTGACTCAGGAGCGCTTTGTCTTTTGTCTTATATTTGAGAGAGGCAGCAGCTATGCTATTGAGGTTATCAGTAATTTTATTGTTCAATTGATCTGGCGGCAAATCTTTTAAACCAGTAAGATCTATCAGAATTAAATCTAGTGGAAATTCCATAAAATTTACGGTTTCTGAAATCTCAATTTTTCCACTAAGGGCAAGTTTATAAATGCCGACTTTGCCTGGTAAATTAATAATTCTTTTATTTTGAATAAAATTTTGAAACTCCTCATACTCTCTTTGAGCATATTGACTTGGGTCGCAATTTTCTGACTTTAAAGCAGTAAGTAATTGAGCAAAAAAATCATAAGATTTGTTGATATCATTATCAAATTTACTAAATAATTCATCTTTCATAATGGCCGACATTTTGCATCTAACATCTTTAAAAGCGGCGTGGAGATAGAGTTGAGTTTGTTCATCAAAATCTGAAAAATTTTTTCGCACAATAACTACTTCACGATTATCAGTCCCATGTTTGGCGGGGCCGCTTTGGTCTCGAGCGCCCGCTTCTTGGTCATCATTGAATGCGTTAGAAATCATTTTAATATCATTACTAGCACCAAATAGATCAGTTGCACCAAAAAGGCCATCTGATATGGCAAATTTTTTTGGGCCATCTTTCTCTTGTTCATCATTAATGAATTTAATGAAATTTACTCCATTTAAAGTAACAATGTCAATTTCAAATAATCCAAGACTAGCTTGCGCTTCAAGAAGTAGTGCTTGAGTCTGTTGTGCAATCTTATCTGCAAAAGATGTAACATTATTTCTTGGTTTCTGCTAGTGCTGGCGTCCAAGATTTTGATATTTCAGCTAGATATTGTGTAGATTGTGTAGATTGTGTAGATTGTGGAGATTGTGGAAATAATGATTCAGCTTTCAAACCTTCTGTTGCACGACCAATATCTTTGGCATCTTGAAAAAATGGATTTGCTTCCTTAAATATTAAAGGTGGATTAGATCGTGGTGAAGGGCTGGTTATTGTAAGTGAGCCACTATTGCGATAAGCATTATTTCCGGTCGCAATTCGCCACCTAATTCTATCAGCTTCATCAGATAATTGTACTTTAGTTTGATTAGTTTGATTTGCTGGATTTTGATTTAAATCCACTGCGCTTGACTCTGCCACTTCCTTAGAATCAGCAAAACCTAACTGAGCTGAAACTGAAACTTCAGTTGCTGATCCACGACCAAAAGCCCCTCGATTAGTTTCTTTCCTTAGTCTGTTAGCTGGCCTACTTACAGCTGCTGATTTATTATCGTCTTGCCTTGGGTCACCTGTCCCACGTTGTTGAGCTTCATTCAATTCTCCTCTTATTGAAGATGCTGGACGAATATCGAATCTTGGTGGTGGCGGTGAAGTTCTGAGATTGTTAAATTTGCCATCAATAGCACTGTTGGTTACTTGAAATTCATCAAAATATTCCTCGGCTTCTGTTTTTAAAGCATCTACTTCACGCCCTATCATCCCTTTTATTTCTTTCAACTCTTTACTATCTAGAGCTTCACTTTCTTGACTTAAAAAAGTATTAAGGCGACTTCTAGTAATTTTATTTATTACTGTATTATTAGGGATTACTTTTTTAAGCTCACTCTTAAACTTCTCAAATGGAGTATGTTGTTTATTTCGTGCTGCATCATCCACATTTCCAAATATTTTCGCTTTTGATTCATCAAACAGATTAACAAACTGCTCTTTATTCATTGGAGTCTTTTTCTGCGGGGACTTTAGGCTATCAATTAGCCGACCTGATGACCCTGGCGCAATAGGGCTTCTATTTTTATTAGGGGCGCAGACAGTGGTAAGAAAACTATTAATCTCGCTTTTTTCTTTATCAGTTAGTGGCATTATTTTATAATAATATTTATAAATATTAGTGACGCAGCTAATAGTAGTATAATTTTGGCACAATGTAAAGAATATTTTAATATTTTTGCATCTTAAAGACATTTGCACAGCCATCAGCTTCTTATACCAAGTCCCATATAATTTATGGCGGAGGGGGTTAATTGATATAATAAATTGAAGAAGCTGGCGGAATTATAACTGATTGGCAAGGAAATGATTTAGATTTAAAATCTCATGTTAGAGTTTTAGCTTGTGGCAATAAAGAGTTGCACCAAAATATTGTAAAGATATTATCTCACAAAGACTAAGATATTACACAACATTGCAATTGCTTTGCCTGAGACAAAAATCCGAACTGTTTTACGCTAGGACTGCTTGATGGTCTGCGGCCAAAACCAGTGCCCACTACCAACCTTTCTTTTTTTAAATCCCCTTCAACCTCCATAATCTTATTATAAGCATCGAGCTCCTGCTCTTTAAAGAAGAAATTATTGGGATTTGTAAAAGCGCTTGAATCTTGTTGGGATTTTATATTTTCTTTAACAGAGCCAGACAACAAGTTAAGATTTTGAAATAAAAATTCTTTTATCTTATTGGTTTCATCTGCGGTAATTTCTCTAAAACCAATTACACTACCAAGATTTAAGCTGTCTAATTTACCTAAGCAAAAAGCTTTTAGATTTTTAATCGGAGCTGCTGCAGCAAATATAGCAGTTTCAGTAGCTCCGCTTGAAAAAACTGGATTTGCTGTAAGATTATAAGTGGTATTGAATATTATATTCATTTTTTTGCGCTCTTCTGAGCCTTCACTAGTTTTTGAAATAACCGCCAACCCTTTAGTGATATTAAATAAGGTTCCTTGATAATTCGAAAAAGATTCCGCTATCTGATTTATAGAATCAATTGAGGTCTCTATCACAAGGCTTCTTGCTGTTTTATGGTCATTAAAAAAACCAACTTCCATCTCGGCGCTCTCTTTACCAAATGGCAATTCTTTTTTCATCGATATTTATTTTAATTTTTATCTACAAGGTCCTGTTGTTTTGTTATCTTCGCTTAAAACCCTCGCAGCATGATTACCTTGAAATTTATTTATAAGAGATCTTGTATTTCCCCTTATTATCCCGGTTTTATTTTCTGATGTCAAGGCGCCACTAACTTCTGGCGAAGGATTTTTTCCAGCACCTTTCGTGAATGCAACACTATTTCTTTCTACAATAGCATAGAGTTTTGGAGTATCATCTGATGTAGCGTTACGATTTCTGAAATCGCTACTTAATAAAGATAATTCTTGCTCCATGTTCTCAATCATCTGCTCTTTTTTTTGGTCATAAAAAGTTTTGCTGCCTGGATTAGTGATGACAACTTCACGTTTTATTCTCTCAATCTCTAGCGTTTCTGTGGCTATTGACCCTCTTCCACCACCGCTTCCCATGACACTAGAACCCCTCCTTTTATCGCTATTTGTTCTCATATGCCATGGATTGGAATGATAAACTAAATCAGCGGAATTTTTTAAATCCTGAATTTCAAGCACCATATCGTAAGCTTGCTTTTGTGAATTGACATTATCTTGCAAGAGAGTAATTTTAGCAACATCGCTACTTTCATTTGAAGCATCAACAAGCTTCTTTTGCTCTAAATCTATCTCGCTTTCAACTTTTTTGTAATCATATCTTTGACTTGGAATAATTAATTTGTCACCATCTTTTTCCCAACCCCATCTTGGATTAGGATCCGCCCCTATATAACCTCCACTCCTTAGAGATTGAAAATACTGACAAGCCTCTTCTTCGCTTTTTAAACTTCCAATTTTTCCGCCATCAACAATAGCATGCTCACCAACAAACGGTTCTGGAAAAGGGTTTTTATTTTCTGCGCCATGATTTAAATCACTAGAAGCTACAACAAAAGCTGCTTCATTAGAAGTTACGGAACCAATATCGCTGGAAAATTCTTTACTTTTATGACGATTGAATCTTTCTTTATTTAATTCATAAAAAGCAACCATCTTACTATTCAGCCGATTTAAAGCAGAATTTGGATTAGCAATTGGATCAACCGCCAAAAGACCCCTATTATCTCTTTCTTGATAACCCGATAATCTTGCAAACTCGTCTTTAGCACGCCCATCAAATTCAGTATTGGCGATCTCTTGAGTAAATTTATCAACATCTTTATTTGTTAAATATTCTTCAATTGCATTAATTTTTTCCTCATCACTATTTTCAAACTTATATGACCCTTCGTGAATCATTTTATTAATAACCTTAAGGCGAAATATGTTCAAACCTTCAATATCATTTTCTAAAGGAAAGATTCTAGCATTTGCAATCATTAAAGCATCGACATCGGCAGTTATTGGACTTGATTGCTCAATAATATTACCATGATTAAAACTTTGTCCTTTTTTACTCACTGATGCTTGAGGCTGACTAGATGCAAGGCTGAATTTTGAATATGCAAAAATTTCAACATTTTTTTGCTTAAAACCTTCGGACTTCGCTTGATTTATTTGACTTGGATCAATTGGCAAGAATTTTGGTTGGGATGGATCTTTACCTTGCCCATGATTAAGCTTATAATAATTAACACCATCATTTATCACAAATAAAGGCAGTCTTGACTCTTGGTCTATCTTTGGATCGCCATGACTATTTTTGAAATATAGTAAATTATACATTTTGCCACCATGTTCAGTCTTGCAGTCAATATTTTTTGCGATATTTTGTTGATTTAATTCAAAAATTTTATCTTCATCACTTTTGCTAGATGCCATAATCAATGACACTAATTCTTTAGAAGCTTCTAGCTCCTTATCATTTTTCTCTTGATATTTCTGAAATATATCTTTTTCCGCTCGATTAGAAATAAGCAACTTGCTTAATTTGGCGTCACAGGGAACTATATCAACATCATAATCAACAAAAGGAGAGGATTTGCCCTTGGTTGACATTTCCTTACCACGACAATCACCACTTAAGAGGGCCTTCGAAGTATTATCGCTAAAAGGTCTCAATACAGCCACAGTTAAATTGCCCCCAGAGTCTGGAGACATAGTTGTGCTCAAATGACGCGTGTAATGTTCGGGAACGTCTTTATATGGATCAAATGTAAGTGAAGTAGGCATAGCGATATAATTTCTTTAAAAATTCATCCAATTTCATTATAGCATATTTCAAACAATTTTTCTACCTTTTATTTTAATGCCAGTTCCCGTCTTTGAAATAGGTTGATATTTTTTATAAGATAAATAGTGCCGATAATTCTTTATCAATAATTTCAAGCTTAATTTTTTTTTCCAAAATTTGGGTAAAGTTTCTAAAGATGCTTTGATATTTTTCATCAACTGACTTGATATTTTCTAAAGCTATTTGGTATTTTCTGTCTTTTATTAATTTATCAACTATAATGACCAATCTCTCAATATCAGATCTGTCGCTATCTTTCAAATTTTTAACAATAAAAATTTTATTCATATTGTAGCGAAAGCGTGATACAAATCCTTGATTGGGATCATAGTTTTTTCTTGCTAAAAGCAAAGGTTGTAGGTTTAAGAATTCTTGCTGAATTGCATCATCGCTTTTAAATTCTTTTAAAAATGGCTCTAACTCAGATATTTTTTGTGAAATTTCTTTATTTTCTTGAGCTAGGAGCTGTAAATTTTCAAATTCTATTTTAAGATCTTGGCCTTGTAATAGTTTTTTTCTGAATTTTGCATAGGCTAGGATTATATTATTAAGCTGTTTTTGCTTAATGGAGTCCTCTATTTTTTTCTCAAATTGGTCAATTTTTTGCGACAAATCATCTATTCGATCTTCTATTTTGGTAATTTTATCAGTGCTTTTTGAGGTTTTTGCTTTTTTTTCGCCAGATATATCATCGCCTAACTCTAAATTACCTAAATTTTCAGTTTTTTTTTGAGCCGCATCTTTATCTTGCTCTAAATCATAAATTTTAGACTCTAGATTGTCGGAATTTATGATTTTTTGCGCCTCTTGCGACATTTTTTTATCCAAAGATGCTGTTTTGTGATCTTTATAAGCAACATATCCATAGGATAGCATTGCCGCAAATACAAAAAGCAGTAAGATTATGCCTCGCCACACAAAATTATCTTCAGATTTTGGCTGAAAATTTAGTTTTTTGCTAGATTTTGCTAGAATATCTTCTTGCTTGATTTCTTGGTCGTTTTTTTCTTTAGTCATAGAATTTTTTAAGGAGTTGAGAATTAAAGAAATTTTCTATTTTGCTAAATTTTAATGATTTTTTATTTTTTATAAAATCTGCTATCTCGTCGCTAAAACACAATATTTTACTATCTTTGAAATATTCAAGCATATTGTGCATTTGTAACAGATTCAAAAAAATTATAGCACTGTTTTTTGAATATAGCAAAACCTCGTCAAATTTTTGAGTTTTAGCAAATTGCAAAAAATCTTCTGAAAATGTTTTTTTGGGATAGGTTTTATAACAAATTATGTCGATAACCCTTAAGTCAAATTCTTGAAGTCTAGATTTAAAGTCAAAAGAAATCTGCTCACCCCTAAAATAATAGATTGGTAAATTTGTCTCAATATCTTTGGTTTTAATGATGAGATCAAATAATGATTTTGCTGAATAATTATGAGCAATTTTTATATTATTATAACCTAAATCAATCAGTTTTTCACAGCTAAACTTGCCAACGGCGAAAATTAAGATATTTTTACTCAAACCCAAATTATCTAGACTATCAACAGCATATTGACTTGTGATAATAATTGCTGAATTTTTATTAATCAGATTAGATTGAATATCTTCAGTGTCATATTTTATAACATTAAATAGCTTCTCATTGAATATTTTATAGTCATTTTGACTTAAAAAATCATTCAATTTTTTTGATCTTTTTTTTGACCTAGTAATTAAGATATTTTTCAAACCGATTTATAAATTTAGTAACTTGATATGTTAAAACTTAAGTTTATGATAGGGACTAATTTTATCAAAAACAATTAATTTACAACTCAATGAATATCCATGAATATCAAGCCAAAATTCTTCTAAAAGAATTTGGTGTTCCTGTGCCAGAAGGTTATCCTGCATTTAGCGCCGAAGAAGCTGTTGCTGGTGCAAAAAAATTACAAGAATCTGGTAACTCAGTTTTTGTTGTTAAAGCCCAAATTCATGCTGGTGGTCGCGGCAAAGCTGGCGGAGTTAAGGTTGTTAAATCTCTTGATGATGTCAAGAAAGAAGCTGAAGCAATGATGGGAAAAATCTTGGTTACTCACCAAACTGGCCCAGAAGGCAAGGAAGTTAAAAGACTATATGTTGAAGCTGGCTCAAATATCGCTAAAGAATATTATCTATCAGCTGTTGTTGATCGCAAATCTAAGAAAATAGTTTTTATGGCTTCAACTGAAGGTGGCGTTGATATTGAGGAAGTAGCAGCGCAAACTCCAGAAAAAATCATATCTGTTGATATTGATCCAGCAACTGGAATTCAAGGCTGCCATGCTCGCAAACTAGGATTTGCTCTTGGCCTAAGTGGCGATAAATTAAAAAAATTCAGTAAGCTTATTTTTGCTCTTTATGCAGCATTTGTAAAAACAGACGCTTCACAGCTTGAGATAAATCCACTCGTTGAAACAAATGAAGGTGACATAATATGTCTAGATGCTAAAATAAACTTCGATGATAATGCTCTTTATCGTCAAGAAAAAGTTAGAGAATTGAGAGATTTGGAAGAAGAAGATCCGCTAGAAATTGAAGCTTCTAGCTTTGACCTTAACTATGTCAAAATGGATGGAAAAATAGGTTGCATGGTTAATGGCGCTGGTCTTGCTATGGCAACAATGGATATTATAAAACTTTACGGCTCGTCTCCTGCTAACTTCTTGGATGTTGGTGGCGGAGCTACTCGCGAGAAAGTTACTGCAGCCTTTAAAATTATACTTTCCGATCCAAATGTTAAAGGTATTTTAGTCAATATTTTTGGCGGCATCATGCGTTGCGATATTATCGCCAATGGTATAGTTGAAGCAGCAAAAGAAGTAAATCTTAGCGTTCCTTTAGTAGTAAGATTGGAAGGTACAAATGTTGATTTAGGAAAAGAAATATTGGAAAAGTCAGGAGTTGCGATTATTTCAGCCAATGATCTAGATGATGCAGCGCAAAAAGTTGTCGCAGCAGTTCAATAAATTAAATTATAAAATAAATAAAAATGGCAGTATTAGTAAATAAAAATACCAAAGTTATTTGTCAGGGTTTTACTGGAGCTCAAGGCACTTTTCACTCTGAGCAAGCAATTGCTTATGGCACAAACATGGTTGGCGGCGTGACTCCTGGAAAAGGCGGTCAAACTCACCTAAATCTTCCAGTTTTTAATACAGTTGCTGAGGCAAAAGCACAAACTAACTGTAATGCTTCTGTAATATATGTTCCGCCTCCCTTCGCTGCTGATGCTATAATTGAAGCAATTGAAAGTGATATCGAGCTTATTGTTTGCATCACCGAAGGTATTCCTGTTTTAGATATGGTTAAAGTTAAAAAAGCTTTGGCTGGTTCAAATTCTAGATTAATTGGCCCTAACTGCCCAGGTGTTATTACTCCAGGTGAGTGTAAAATTGGCATCATGCCCGGACATATTCACCAAAGAGGAAAAATTGGCATCGTTTCAAGATCAGGAACCCTTACTTATGAAGCAGTTCATCAAACTACAAAAGCTGGACTTGGTCAAAGCACATGCATTGGTATTGGCGGAGATCCGGTTAATGGCACTAACTTTATTGACTGTTTGGATATGTTTTTATCAGATCCTGAAACCGAAGCCATAATTATGATTGGAGAAATTGGCGGAACTGATGAAGAGGAAGCTGCCGAATTCTTAAAACAAGAGGCGGCAAAAGGAAGATTTAAGCCAACTGTTGGATTTATAGCAGGCATAACTGCTCCTCCAGGAAGAAGAATGGGTCACGCTGGTGCAATTGTCTCTGGTGGCAAAGGTGGCGCTGAAGACAAAATGGCAGCCATGAGAGAAGCTGGTATTACTGTTGCAGATAGTCCTGCTAAGCTAGGAGATGCAATGCTCGAGCTACTTAAAAATAATAAAAAATAAAATTAGCCTAAAAATATCACTATAATTAATAACCACAAAACTAAAAACTATGAATGATCGCAGTAAAGCATTAGAAGCAGCATTATCACAAATTGATAAGCAATTTGGCAAAGGTTCCGCTATGAAGTTTGGTCAAAGACCAGCTGTTGATGTTGAGGTTATTCCCTCTGGGTCTCTGGCTCTCGATGTGGCGTTGGGAGTTGGTGGTTATCCAAGAGGTAGGATAGTTGAGATTTACGGACCAGAAAGCTCTGGAAAAACAACTCTCACTCTTCATGCTATTGCTGAGGCTCAAAAAGCTGGACTATCTTGTGCCTTTATTGATGCTGAACATGCTTTTGATCCAACTTATGCTAAAAACCTTGGCATAAACTTAGATGACATGATTATTTCGCAACCTGACAATGGAGAAGCTGCCCTTGAAATTGCTGATACCTTGATTAGATCTGGCGCAGTTGATTTGATTGTCGTAGATTCTGTTGCGGCTCTAGTTCCTCAAGTTGAGCTTGAAGGAGGAATGGGAGATAATCAAATGGGTTTGCAGGCAAGATTGATGAGTAAGGCTCTAAGAAAACTTACTTCTACTGTATCTAAAACCAATGCCACAGTGATATTTATTAACCAAATTCGTATGAAAATTGGAGTAATGTTTGGCAGTCCAGAAACAACGACTGGTGGAAATGCTTTAAAATTCTATGCTTCAATTAGATTAGATATTAGAAGAGGTGCTGCTATTAAAGATCAAGATGAAATCTTGGGCAATGAAACTAGGGTAAAAGTTGTAAAAAACAAAGTTGCTCCTCCATTCAAAACTGCAGAATTTGAAATTATATATGGCGAAGGCGTCTCTAAATATGGTGAGTTAATAGATTTAGCTGTTAAGTCAGATATTATTGAAAAATCTGGCTCTTGGTATGCCTATAAGAGCGGCAAGATTGGCCAAGGAAAGGAAAATGTAAAAAAATATTTAAGAGAGAATCCAGAGATAGGTCAAGAAATAGATGACACTACTCGCGAAAAACTTGGTATAAAAAAAGTTAAAACTGGAAAATCTGTGACTAAAGATAAAAAGGAAAAAATAGAAAGCGCTGCCTAAATACATTATAATCTATCATCTTTGATATTTTATAGTGGGTAGCGATATTTTTCTTCCTTAAGCTTTTTATTTTGTTTTATTTTTAGATATATTAGAGCTGTATTTGGCACATAGTCAATAAAATGCTTTAGTTATTTAAATGCACTCGTAGCTCAGCTGGATAGAGCGTCTGACTACGGATCAGAAGGCCAGGGGTTCGAATCCTCTCGAGTGCACCAATTAGCAGATCTATAATTAATATGGGAGATAGGTTATGATCTTTCAACCTCAAATCCTGTGGCTACCAAATAAGTTTCACTTGAGTCTTTGCGAGAAGATCTGGGTTTAAAATATTTTACGTTATTAAAGTTAGTTTTTAGATTCTTAAATATTTCGTCAGAGGATCCACCTTGAAATATCTTGGCAATGAAACAGCCATTCTTTTTTAGAATCTTGGTTGCCAAAGTCAGAGAATCCTCAACAAGGTTTATGATTCTTATGTGATCCGTTCTTTTGTCTCCCATTGTATTAGCTGCCATATCCGACATTACGACATCGCACTTACTTGATTTATTATAGGGTATTTTTGATAAATTATTTATTATATCTTGCTTGGCATTATCTTGCATGAAATCCATTTGCAAGAAATGAACTCCGTTTATATTATCCATTTCAAGTATATCTATTGCTAAAACATTATTTTCTCCAGTTTTTTTAACCGCATATTCAGACCAGCCTCCTGGGGCTGAGCCCAAATCTACAACTATCTTATTTTTCTTAAATATTTTGAATTTTTGATCGATTTCAATTATCTTGTAAGCAGCTCTTGACCTTAGGCCTTCAGCCTTAGCCTTATTGGAAAATTCATCATTCATTTGACGCAATAGCCATTTTTGAGATGATAATTTAAGCTTTTTTGCTTTTTTAAGATTTTGAACTGTTTTTACCATAGGTTTTTAAAAATAAGTAATGCCAAGCTATAGATTGTAATACCATTTCCCATCTTTAATACTGCATTTAACCTTCTTATTTTTGGTCTAAAATTTAAGCAATAAATCTTGTGTATATCACTATACACGGCGATTTATTGCTTAAATTTTATCCTCAAAACTCATTTGATTAAATGCAGCATTAAAGATGGGAAATGGTATAACTTGGTATAAATTAATAACTAATTGCCTCATCAATTAACATATTGGGAACGCAATTTGTAACCTTGAATAATAATTGACAATTTTTGCAATCTAGCACTTCTTTGTCTTTTTTATAATCAAGGTCGCCCTTGCATTTAGGACAAGCTAGTATTTTTAACAGATCTTTATCTAATTCTTTACTCATAATGCTTGCAAAAGTTTATAGTTTCTTTTTAAGATTTAATTAATTTTAACAACTTTCCTAAAAAAGTGCAACAAGAGTTAAAGCCAATAACAATTGGCATTATTGGCGGTGGTCAATTGGGTCGAATGATTTGTTTTGAGGCTCATAAAATGGGTTTTAGAACAATTGTTCTTTGTGATAAAGAGGGTTCACCCGCTAGCTTTGTGACAAATAAAACAATTGTCGCTGATTATGACGATAGAGAATCTTTGGCTAGTTTCGCTCAACAAGTTGATGTGGCGACATTTGAATTTGAGAATATACCTTATGAAACTGTAAATTTTATTAATCAAAAAATATCAGTTTATCCAAATCCTAAAGTTTTAAAAATCACACAAAATCGTATTTTAGAGAAGTCTTTCTTGCAAAAAATTGGGGTCGAGGTGTCTGATTTTCTGCAAATCGAATCTTTAGAAGATTTATTACTTGGCTTTAATAAATTCTCTAAATCTATTTTAAAAACAGCCACAATGGGCTATGATGGTAAAGGTCAATTTGTCTTAGAAAGTGAAGATAGTGCCAAAGCAGCTTGGGATGAAATTAAAAATAATCCTATTATTTTAGAAAAATTTTGCCCTTTTGATCTTGAAATTTCGGTATTAGTGGCAAGATCTACAGCGGGAGAAATTAAGTCTTTTGCCCCCGTGCATAATGAGCATAAAAATTCAATTTTAGATAAAACTAGTTACCCAGCGCCAATTTCTAATGAGTTGCAGATTAAGGCGCAAAATATTGCGCAAAATATTGCAAAAGAGCTTGATATGGTTGGTATCTTAGCTGTGGAGTTTTTTGTAATAAATGACAAATTATTAGTTAATGAGTTGGCGCCAAGACCTCATAATTCAGGACATATTACAATGGATCTATGCTTAACTTCGCAATTTGAGCAGTTAATTAGATCGATTATGGGACTTAAGCTTGGCAATAATGATTTTTTTACTACGGGATATATGAAAAATCTGATAGGAGAAGATGTATTGAATTGGCAGGAATATTGCAATGATTCGCAATCTAAGCTGCATTTATATGGCAAAAATCAAATCAAAGATGGAAGAAAAATGGGTCATGTTAATGTTTTATCCAGCCTATAGATAATAATTACACCATTTCCTGTATTAATACTATTTAACTTATAGATTAATATCATTAAATACAATATTCACTTGATTTTTTGTATGTGATAAAGGGGAAGAGTTTTGACGGGAAGAGTTTTGACTTTGTGCTTGATATAAAGTAGATAAACAAAGAAAAATTGACATGAATTTGATAAATATTGCCTAAAAGCTTGGCGATTACCTACTCTCGCTAGCCCTAACGACTAACTACCATCGGCGCTTTCGTGCGTTTCACCTGCGAGTTCGGAATGTAATCGGGTGGTTCCAC
>Ga0209223_10003504_pt1 | contig 14922 bp, 10 predicted proteins | sample COG_06_FD_184750 | JGI IMG/M metagenome (GOLD analysis project Ga0209223, IMG submission 184750) | Pelagic Microbial community sample from North Sea - COGITO 998_met_06 (SPAdes) (version 2) | ecosystem: Environmental > Aquatic > Marine > Neritic zone/Coastal water | place: Helgoland, sampling...
GAGGATGATGCGGATGACGCGCAATCGGCGCTTTCGTCGGAGCAGGATTGTTTTGGTAAACATGGCTTGGCGATGAAGTGCCTAGGTTAACGTACGTATCAATTTGCCGCATCAAAGTACTGCCGCTTGCCGCATCAAAGTACTGCCGCCGGCACCACGCCGCGCAGCCAGCACCGCACTCGCTTGTCCCATCCGGCCTGACCGTCTGGATTCCAGTCGGCCGTGGTGTGCCATGCGTTTTCAGGGGCGAGTTCCCGCAGCATCAACTCCTCCACTTGGGCGGCCATAGCGGGGGATTCCATGAGGGCGACGCACTCTGTGTTCAGATTGGCACTGCGGGGGTCGAGGTTGAAGGTGCCAATGACAACGGTGCGGTGGTCAATGACCATGGATTTGGCATGCAGCCCAAAGACCGGCACGTAGCCCGCACGTTCTTGTTTAGCGGCCGTAATCAGCTGCTTGCGGATTTCGGCATCGGGTCGGTATTCGTAAACATCCACACCTGCCGCGAGCAGATCGGCCCGAATCCGTTGGTAGCCGTTGAAAGCCTCAAGGTTGTCGGTCGAACACAGGCTGTTGGTCAAAATGGTGACGTTGACGCCGCGCGCCACAGCCTCTGCAAACAGTCCCAAGCCTAGGTCCGTGAGGACCAAGTACGGACTCTGGATGACGAGGGATTCCTGGGCCGATTGCACGCGTTCGATCAACGCATCCGTGCTCGCACCACCGCCGCTGAATCCGCCGCTGCTGTTTTTGCCTGGCGCATCCGAGACGAACTGCATGGCGTCGAGTCGGTGCAGCCGCCCGGCCTGCGCAATCCGCGGAATGGCATCGGCAACGCCGTCAATGAGCGCCCGGATTTCCGGCCAAAAATTCTCCGGGTCGCAGGCATAGGCATGAATTTGAGCATAAAGAGCCTCGGGATCGCTCGAGGCCATGTTCGGCGTCAAGGCGCGTCCCACTTCCACCGCCAGCGGGTCCGCCCAAAACTCCTCAAACGAAGCGTGCACTGCAGAAGCCCCGGCACCCACCAACATCACATCGCGGTCCCGGAAGTTGTATTCCTGGTCGTAATCGAAGTATTCGTCGGCGATGTTGCGGCCGCCCGTGATGGCGACTTGGCCGTCGACAACGAACGTCTTGTTGTGCATGCGTTGGTTGAAGCCTTGGAAGTCGCCGAGGACGTTGGCCACTTTGGCCGCAGCATTCTTGCCTTCAGTTGGATTGTACACGCGAATTTCAATGCCCGGATGGGCGCTGAGAGCGGCTACATCTTCCACGGCCACGTCCAACATGATGTCATCGACCAACATCCTCACCTGCACGCCACGATCCGCTGCGCGCAGCAAATAATCCAAGGCGATGATCCCCACATTGTCCATCGAAAAAATGAAGTACTGAATGTCGATGCTATGCGCACTGTGTTCGCTGAGCCAAGCCCGCGTGAAAATCGCCTCTTCTCCCTCTTCGAGCACATAGGCCCAGGTGGCCGCGCTGTCGCTGATGCCAGCCGATTGGATGCGGTCCGCAATGGTCACCGAATCGGGTATGACCTGGCAGCCTGCGCCTTCGCCTGCCGTGGACCCATACCCGTTCAGTCTGCTGCTTAAGTCTTCCGATTGACAACCCGTCAAACCCCACGCCATGCACAGGACCGTGGTACACGCCAAGGCGGTGTATGCCCAATTGGTTAGGTGTTGCTTTTGCATTGGCAAAAGTTAGGCAAGGAAGGAGGTGTACTCAAATTTGTTCCGGTAAAATGTATACCTTGGTTCAGCGTTGTCATGCTGGAATATCCATGATTTCAGCGGTTTCCAAACGCGACCAATTGCCCATGTGGAAGAAAACTCCTGAGGAACTCGAAGACTGGTACCGAAGCGATCCCGAAGCCTTTAGGCGGGCGTTTGCAGCGGAAGATTTCACGCCACCTCACGCGGCGACCTGGGCTGCTCGCATAGCGGCGGATGGTGCTGCGCAAGTGCAGAACGCGACTGATTCCGCGGCTTCCACGAACAGCCACCACTTCACTTTTGCTTTGGTGGTATCCTTCGCCATTGCGTTGGTGTTTCTCGTTCCGTATTGGGTGACGGGGGACTTTGAATTGGATTGGGCCGTGCCGTTTTTGGCACCTTTTGCTTTCGTGCCCATGCTGGCTTTTCACGGATGGCGGCGGTGGGGGTTGCTCGGCGCTGTAGCGGTTCTGACGGTCATCGTGAGTGGGATTTACGAAGCGTGGGAATTTTTGCCCGAGCGGTGGGATGTGAGCCATGCCTTGTCGTTGCACCCCGATTGGGAAGGGGCAGGGGAGCGCATCAATTTTGCTCGTCAAGTCCGGGACTTGATGATGATCCATTGGCCTCTTTTGTTGCTCGGGCTCACGGGGTATGCGTACGTGGCGTCCCGCCCGGAGGAGCAGCGCGTGGATTTTGTGCGGCACGTAGTGCAAGTGGGCATCTTGACGGCCATCATTGCGGTGGCAGGCGGAGCTTTGTTCGGTCTCACCAACTTGCTGATGATCACCCTCGACATTCCGAGTGCGGTCAGCGAAGAAGTCAACATTCACCTGTATACATGGGGAGTGAGTGGCCTGCTCGTTTTTGGCCATGCGGTCTGGATGCGGCATCCGAATTCGCTCGAACGCATTTTACCTACGGTTGCGCGAATCTTCATCCCCCTCTTCGTGCTGTTGGAATGCGGCTTTTTGTTCGCGTACATGGTCCAACAAGGCTACAGCACACTCAGTTCAGATCGGGAAGAACTGCTGGTCTTCAACTTCCTGCTCATCGTGGTCATTGGGCTGGTAATGCTGCATTCGGCGTTTGAAGAACAGGCAGGCCGGTTGACGCGCGGCCTCGTCGTGGCGCTGGTCGGCTTAGGCATTCTTGCCGACCTTCTCGGCTTGGCGGCCATCATCAACCGGCTGGTGGAGTTTGGCGCTACCCCCAATCGCCTTGTGGTCTTCGGCAGCAACCTCGTGTTTTTGGGAACGCTGGCGGCCCTGTTTGTGAAATGGGTGCGCACCAAAGGGCAGAACATGGAACGGACCACCCGTCAAGTGATGAACCGTGCGCTGGCCGTATTTGTGGGGTGGACGGCAGTTGTTTTGTTGGTCTTTCCGCTGGTCTATGGGATAGGATTGGATGCGGAGGAGGTGGAGCAGTTTGAGGTGGCGGCAGCCGCAGCGGCAGAAGAGCCTGAAGATGCAGCCGATGAATCGGTGGAGTTTTCCGGTGAAGAGTGATTACAGAGCAGGTAATTCTTTGATATATTGCAATGCAAGTCCGTCGGGATTTCCTCTTAGAATATCCCGGATCCGTGTACCATCTGCAAAACCCTAAGCTGCATGAAATTCGTCCCCTGTACCAGACAAAACCGCCGCGCACGTTGGAGCGTTCTCTTGTCTTTATCGATCGGCACCTTCGCCCTCACCTTGATGTCCCATCACAATGGTGTGGCGGAAGAGCAAAACAAGGACCGCACGGGAGCGCCAGGTAGTTCCCAACCTTGTTCAGCATGCCATTCGTCAGGATCCTACACGGTTACGCCTTCCATCACCGCATATGCGTTTGAGGGGTCGGAGACACCGGTCACGGAATTCACGCCCAACACCGAATATTACATTGTGTTCGAGGTAGGCTCCAGTAACAACCCAGAAGGATATGGTTTTCAAGCGACAGCCGTGTTCGGAAACGGAGACAACGCCGGGACCTTTATTGCGTGTTCGGATAACGCCCAGCTCGAGGACGTCGGCGGTCGCCATATCGTGGAGCAAAATGACCTCAGCGCGAGCAATACGTTTTCGCTTTACTGGGGGGCACCCGCTGGTGGAGAGGGCGATGTGACATTCTATGCAAGCATGCTGGCAGCCAATGGTGCCTATGGCAACACGGGTGATTCGTATGCAGGAACTTCGCTCACCTTAAGCGAGGCCGTAACAGGCATTAACTGTCCAGACTGCTGGGGCGATCGAGATCCGATCCGGATGTGGGCGACAGGAGATTTCTTGAACATCGTTTGTGACAGCGATGCGTCGCTGGATGCTTTTGCGGTGGACGGCCGATGGCTGAAGACCCTGCAACTCTCAGCAGGGAAGCACACCTTGAGCACGCGAAATTGGGGCGTTCGAGGTTTGGTTATTGGGCAGCTATCGTACCGTTCCCAAAACGACGAAACCAAATTCATAACCCAGCGCTTCTGGGCGGATTAGACGCTTAATGAATTCAACGTCGACATCTGGCCTAACTTTCCAATTGAAAAGACGATACAATGACTCCTTCTAGGGCAACAGTCTTCTTCATTTTTGCGCTTGCCAGCTTGTCTCCGACGCAGCTTCTCACAGGGCAGGTCGTCATCAATGAATTGATGGCATCCAATTCCCTGCATGCGGATGATCCCGACTTCGAAGGTTCCAGCGACTGGATCGAACTGTACAATGCGAGTGATTCTGAGATTGATCTCGGCGGTTGGTTCGTCACGGACAACCTCAGTGACACGCTAAAGTGGGCCGTTCCCCTGGGCACCTTCATCCCGGCTGGAGGGCATTTGGTGCTGTGGTGTGATGGTGAAAATACAGTTGAAGAAAATATACATACTTCATTCAATTTGAGTAGTTTAGGAGAGGAGTTAGGGGTCTACAATGCGGAGTTAACCTTGGTGGATTCGTTGGTCTTTTCCGGTTTGGATACAGACGTGAGTTTCGGGCGAGTGACGGATGGGAACAGCGAATGGGCCTGGTTCAATGTGCCCACACGGGGCACCTCCAACGACGCAGCCGAACCCTTCAATGGCATCTCTTACGGCGTGCCGTATTTCTCGGTAGAGGGAGGGTTTTATGAAGAGGCTTTTACCTTGGAATTGAGCGGTCTCAGCGGTGTGATTCGGTATACCACAGACGGTCGTGCACCAACGGCCGAGGACGATGAATTTTCCTCCGCCCTCACCATCGATTCCACGGCGTTCGTTCGCGCACGGGTGTTCGAAGATGGGTTCATTCCCGGTCCGGTCGTGACCCATTCGTACTTTTTTGATCCGACCCTCACGGATCGACCACTTCCTGTGTTTTCATTGGTCACCGACCCGGACCATTTTTGGGATGCGGACACCGGCATTTATGTGCAAGATTTTAAGCCGGAATGGGAATGGCCGCTGAACGTGGAGTTTTTCGAGAACGACGGCAACAACGAGGCGGTCTTCAACGAGCGTGCGGGCGTCAAGGTCAACGGCCAAAACAGCTGGGTTCTGCCACAGAAGATGCTAGGGATCTATTTCCGAGGCGGGTACGGTTCAGGGAGTTTGGATTACCCTTTATTTCATGACCGGGACCGCTCAAAATTTGACAATTTCGTGCTGCGAGCGAGCGGATCAGATTGGTCCAATACCCTGATGCGGGATGGTTTGAGTCAATCCCTTCCGCAAGTCAATGCCCCCGTCGACCACCAAGGTTTTCGCCCCAGCATTGTCTTCATCAACGGAGCGTACATGGGCATTCACAACATCCGTTCTCGGGTGGACGAGGAATTTGTGCAAGAAAACCACGGAATAGAAGCGGGGAATTTGGACCTAATCACGGACGATGGAGGGGTCGAAGAAGGCAATGACTCGGCCTTTGTAGTTATGGATGCGTTGTTTAATGAGGACCTCAGCGATCAAGCCAATTTTGATGCCGCTGCGGCCGAAGTGAACATGATCAATTTCGCGGACTACTGGGCCACGGAAATATGGGCGAGCAACAGCAGCTGGGGGCACAACGTGGTGCAGTGGAAACCGAAAGTGGGCGGTAAATGGCATTACGTGTTCACGGATTTGGATCGGGGATTTTCGGGGTCGACCAACGATGCCATCGATGGCTTCACGGTGCCTCAAGACAACAACTACGATTATGCGCGCACATGGATTCGTCATGCGCTGGAGAACGACGGCTATGCGGCGTTTTTTGCCCAGCGGTTTGCCGACCACCTGCACACGTCGTTTCATCCGCAACGGGTGCACGGGGTGATTGATGCGTGGGCTGCGCGGATTGCGCCGGAAATTCCCTTCCACGTGGCGCGCTGGACGGGAACGACATCCTCGTACGGCGATGGCATTGCCACCGTGGACGATTGGAACAGTGAAATCGAAAGCTTACGAACCTTCGCTACCGAACGGTCACCGTTCATGCTCGCAGATCTCGCCTCTGAATTTGGACTCGGTTCTCAAGCCGAACTTTACACAGACAACGTACCTGCGGGAGCAGGACGGATTCGACTCAACGCATTTCAGATCCCGGAAAGCCCTTGGAGCGGACCGTATTTTGAAGACATGCCGCTTGAATTGACGGCGGAACCTCGGCCGGGCTACACCTTCCTCGGTTGGTCGCAGGTGGGCACCGAGCCTTGGGTGATTGAAGGGTCAGCATGGGCATTCCATGACGCAGGCAGCGACTTGGGGACCGAATGGACCGCAACCGATTACGACGACTCGGCTTGGGCCACCGGCAACGCAGAACTGGGCTACGGAGACGGCGATGAAGCCACCGTGGTTTCGTACGGCGATGACGCCCAAAACAAGCACATCACCACTTATTTTCGGCACGCCTTTGATCCAGGGTTGACGACTGCAGCGGAGCTGACGGGGTTCTTCAAGCTTCGCCGCGACGACGGAGCGGTGGTCTATGTCAACGGCGAGGAGGTATTTCGGAGCAATTTGCCAGAGGGGGAAATCATGCACACTACCCCGGCACTGGATCCAGTTGGAGGAGCTGCCGAAAGCAATTGGTACGAATACGCCGTGCCCATCGAATGGGCGGCGGGATTCAATGTCATCGCCGTGGAAATCCACCAGGTCTCCCCAACCAGCTCAGACATCAGCTTTGACCTCACGCTTTCCGTTTATTCGCCTTTCGAATCGATTTTTTCCGCAGTCAATCCGCTGCCGATGGCACTGAACGGCGACGCGGGCTATGTTGCTCGCTACGAGCCGACGGGCGAGTGCATCTTACCGCTCTCCATCGATGAGGACGTAACATTGACGGCTGACTGTTCGCCATACGTGGCCCAAGGCACCACCACGGTGGCACCCGACGTGACCTTGACCATCGAGCCCGGCGTAGAAGTCTGGTTTCCGACCGATGCTCAACTCTTGGTTCAAGGCCAACTTACGGCCTCCGGCACAGCAGCGGAGCCCTTGGCGTTTCGCCTCAATCCAGCGTACGAAGCCCCATGGGGCAACATTCAATTTGATGCGGCCACCGACCCGTGCCTCATCCGCCACGCCGTCATAGAAGACGCTTCAGCAGGAAACCATCCGGTTCACGACCGAGCGGCTGTGGTGGCTTGGTTTTCCGACATCACGCTTGACCACCTCGAGTTGGTGTCCAATTACCGCAATCCGGTCTACGCCGAACACAGCCAGGTGGTCTTGACGAACAGCACGTTGCATTCGGATATCACCGGGGACTTGATCAATGTGCGCCACGGCTCGGCTCTCATCGATTCCTGCACCTTCATCGGCAACCGCGAGCCGGACACCGATGCCATCGATTACGATGTAGTCATGGACGGCGTCGTACGCAACACGGTTATTCATTCGTTTCGCGGTCCCAACAGCGACGGGATTGATTTGGGTGAAGGCTCACTCAACATCCTCATCGAAGGTGGATTGATTCACCACTGCACGGACAAAGGCATCAGCATCGGTCAGGCTTCCCACGCGGTGATTCAGGACATGACCATCGCACAATGCGCTTTGGGCGTAGCGCTCAAAGACCTCGGTGCAGCGGAAATGGATCATGCCACGTTTTACGGCAACCAAATCGCCGTGAGTGCTTACGAAAAAAACCCGGGCATGGGCGGGGGGGAAGCCACGGTGCTCCGCAGCATTTTCTCCAATAGCAGCGATGCACCGTTGTTCTCTGATGCGCTGTCTTCTATGTTCGTGATGGATGCGCTCTACGACACCGATACGCTGGCCTACGATAACGTGGTGGAGGGCAATCCGCTTTTTACCGATCCGGATGGATTTGATTTTGAATTGCTCGAAGGTTCTCCGGCCATTGGAGCCGCAATCACAGGTGCGAATTACGGTTCCCAGCATATGTGGTCAGTTGACCAGCGCGACCTGGCCATCGTGGAGTTTGGCTATGCGGGCCTTGAAGCGCTGAACCGCGAGTGGATCCGCTTAGAGAACGGCGGGAGTGAATCTATTAACCTCAAGGGCTATCGACTTGAAGATGCTGTAACGTGGGTGTGCATGGAGGACCTGTGGTTGACACCTGGAGAAGCCCTCTGGGTGGTCAAAGACGCCGGATACTTTGCAGAGGCCGAAGAGCTCGTGCGAGAATGGGATGCTGGTCAATTGGCCAACGAAGGGGAGCGCATCGTGCTCCAAGACGCGGATGGCATTGTGGTGGATTTTGTGCGGTATGCACCGCTGGCTCCTTGGCCGGTGCCGTTCGCGGGTTCGGAGGCGCTGGTTCGGGTGGCTCCGACCGTGGACAACCATTTCGCTTCCAGCTGGACATTGGTGGAGTTGAATGAGGTGGAAGACTTACCGGAGCCAGGTCATGCAAATGGGCTGCAGGTTCATCCCAATCCTTCCGATGGTTCCATCACGGTGCGCGGTGACTTCCCTGAATCGGAGTGGATGGATGTCCTCTGGTTTACCCCTGAAGGCCGACTCGCATTAACGTCTAAGCATGCGCACGCAGGCGGTTCCATGGAGTTGGATGCTCGTTCATTGGGGACGGGGCTGTACCTGCTTCGCATCGGTCCATTCAGCGCGCAGGTTGCGATTCATTGAAGCGGAGTAGTATCCTGCTGCCGTTTTCTTTTATTGGACGATCAATCGCTGCACGGTTCCCGCATTGCCGTTGCTGGCGTGCACGAAATAAACACCAGCATCCCACAGGCTCACGTCGATGGGGTGGCCCGTCCAGGTGAGTTCTTCGATGACGCGACCGCGAAAATCACGAATGGTCAACGGCACAGTTTCTGCGCAATTTTGGAGCACGAATGAATCGCGCACAGGGTTTGGTGCGAGGGTCCAGTCGTTTGTGCCAGCGAAGTTATCGGAGTCAAATTCCGAGTTGTCCAAGGCCGGATCATAGATGTAGTACTCATATTCCGCTCGCGCAGGGGAGAGTGCCATGGCCTCTTCATTGGTGGCACGGATGTAAAAGATGAAGTCGCCCAGTGCACCAGAGGGAACCTGCACCGCATAGGTTCCGTCTCCGGCGATGGCGTCACCTTGGGTCCCATCGTCATTCAGGGCGACGGCTTCGAAAGTTCCCGGTCCGTTGGCCCACATCAAATCAACGTATTCGGCATTGAGCGCATCGACTTTGATTACTCCGCCAAGGGCAGTAACGGTTCCCAGTGTGGGGGGCACCTCGGAAATATCAGGATGGTTTGCGAGGTATTCCATCCGCGCATCAACCGTGCTCAAGATGCCACCAAATCCCCAGTCTGCCCAGAATGCATTGTTCACATTGCTCGTGAAGAAGGTCATGGGAAAGAGGCTGTTGTTGTCAGCGGCTGCCGCTTCGTAAGCCAGACTCTGCACCTCATCGATGTCTTGCTGCAAGGCAGATGAATCCATCGCTTCTTCCATGATGGTGCGGATGTGCGCGATGTATCGCTTTCGGTGCATCGGATGGTTGAAGAGATACTGCGTTAAGGGGCGGTCGTCCCACGCGGGACCGCTTCCAGTGTGGAAGGGGTTGAAGTGATACACATCGTTTGGATTCCAATAGCTCCAGCCCATGATGGCCCCAACAAATGAATTGTCCAAATCCCATGGAATCATTTGAAACCGGCCTTGCTCGTCTTGATAGAGGTAATAATTGTGGACGTAATAACCGTTGTAGGTGTCGAGGTTGCTAACCACGGTATTGGCGGCCATGGCCCAAAGCACCCGATCAATGTTGAGGATATCCGATAAGTTCTCCGGATTGAACTCCAAGGTGGTGATCAAATCGAGCAAAGCTCCCCATCCATTCTCGGACTTGATGGTGTAGCTGTCGAAATAGCTCGCCGTGTCCGGTCCGAGGTAGTTCAAATTGGGGATGCCGCCGTCTGTTCCGTTTCCGCCTTCATCGCAGAACACTCCCGCGCCATCGCATTTGAACAAGACTCCGTCATTTTCATCAAAATGTTTGTTCAAGAATTGCCGATTAATGCTTTCCGTATTGACATACAATCCCGTGTAATCGTCCTGGGTGAAAAGCTGCACCAAATTGATCTCTGGCGTGGGCATGTAGTTTCGGTAGATTCGACTGGAGATGAATTCCTTGCAATACGTCGGGTCCAGCCAAGCATTGGCGAGTTTCACTTTGTTGTAACCCATGCAGTCTTGCCCGGGAATCCAGTAGTTGAAATCGAGGTTGTATGGAACTTTTGGGCTGCCGTCGTCGTTGGGCAAGCAAAAGGTGGAGTTCCCTTTGTACCGCGCTCCGATGCTGTCTAAGACGACTCCATCGAGCTCAACCGTTGCCGGAATGCGCAATGAAGGATTATTGAAAAAGGCATCCACGAGTGTCGCGTGATACTCCGCGTCTTCGAAGGTCACATGCATTTCCCTCAGCGCAAGAGGGTCGTACAGCCCACCGGGCTCGTCGTAATGGACTTGTGGATTGAAGATGGTCAGTTCTTGGCCGTTGACTTCGCTCAAGAGCATGCAGGAGATAAAAAGAGGGGTAAGCGGGATATTATAGTTCACCTACCGAATTTAGTGAACTCCGAGGAAATCCTCGCCGATGATCCGGAGTTTGAACGTCGCTTTGATGCTATGCAGCCCGGCAAACGCCGGAACGCCATCCACCAAATCGACAGCGCCAAAACGCCTGAAACGACGGCCAAGCGAATCATCAAACTGATGCAGCAGTTGGTTTTGTCTTGAATGCTAAAGCTGAGCAGTTAAAATCCATCGGTAAAAAAAAACAGCCCGGACCAAAGGTCCAGGCTGTTTTCATGAGAGCGCGATGGTTTAGTTCGCGAGCTTTTGAGAGACTTTAATCAAGTTTTCGCTTTGCTTTTGACCCGAATCCGTGAAGAAGTTGGTCAGCTTGCCTTCTTTGATGTAGACATGCAATACACCTTCTTCTTTGAACTTCATGACTTGTGGGTCAAGGACCAATTCCGAATCTTGCTTGGAAGATTTGACTTCGTGATGAGGCTTTCGGTAATACCAGGTGAGGACTTTTTCACCTTGGTTCACGTTGTACGAAATCTCATACGGTTGAATGGCCAAGACGTTGATGAGTTCTTGTTCAGTCATGCCCACGTACAAGTCGTAGATCTTACTTGTAGTAGTGAACTCCGGAGTAATGTACTTTGTGGTTGCACAACTCGAAAGGAAAATCAGGACTGCGCCTGCTAGGAGTGAAATGTGAGTATTCATCTTGTTTTCTGTATTTCGGGATTAACCACGAGCTTCGCGAGCTTCAATTTTCTCAATTGCTTTTTTGATCAATTTAGTCTGTCGGGATTCTTTGCCTCGCTTGGCATCTTTTTCTTCCGACTTCGCCAATTGCGCTTCTAATTTTTCGAGTTTCTTATTTCTCGAACGCGACAGGTCTGACGCACCTGGAGCACCTCGGGTGATGGACGGAAGGTCGACGCTTTTCTTCTTGCCGCTTTTCGCCCGATTACCCGCAATGGATCGGGCAGGGGTAGATGATGCATTTCCAGACCGGCCAGCTGATTTGGCAGAGGTGCCACCCGTTGTCATGCTTGACGCGTTGATGTTCAACGTCACTTCACCCGTAGCATTTTGGACGACATCACACAGGCTGCATTCTTCTTCTTCTTCCTCCTCGTCTTCGTCATCTTCGCTGCCATCATCGTAGGGGAGGCACTGCTCACCGCACTCACGCTCAGCATCATAGTCAGGGTTCTTGTAGTAATCGCACGGACAGAACTCGCACGATCCATCGTCCTCTCCGGCTTCATCATTGAAGTTCAACGCCTCCATATCCGTACACCCATAGATTGGTCCTTCACAAATCTGTTCAAGGGACTTAACAAAGGTCTTGTTGGTTGCGGAATTGTCCGTCATGACACGGGACAATTCACCACTTTCAAAGAAAATATAGACGTCGTTCATGTCTTCGTAGACCGGCGTGTTTCCGCGCAGAGACCCCGGATCTTCTGCTCGGTCCGGATTCACCTCCTGTTTGCGGTGGAGGTACTTGTAGCTGTATAATTCACAGCCACTTTCAGTAGCATGGAAGGCATCATAAGGCTGCACGCCAAGGGTGTTTGCGACCGACAGCTTGTTCATTCCTGGGGTCAGGTTATTCAGCTTTTCGACGCTAACGTATTGCGGAAGGGTTTTGTATTCCGAGCATGAAGACGCTAAGAACATGACTCCCAACCCAATCAGAAAAAGGTTTTTCATGGATTTATTTATTAATGAAAATTGAGTAATTCAGTAGAATGCTGGTTGACCGAATTTTGGTTATGGGCCCTCCGTAATAACTCGGAAAGCGCCGAGTGCTTGTTCTTTCTTGAATTTCGCTGGTCAATGAGTAATCGCTCAATCCGCGCCTGCGCAACTCAATCCCAAACTTGCCCATTTGGTATTTGACAGACCATTCCATTTTCCAGAATGAGCCATATGGAAAGTCAACGCTTGAGTCAGCGAATTCAGCGTTTCCAACTTCTAGAATGTCCAGATAGCGTTCTTCAACATCAATTTGGTTCCCGGTTACTTGATTCAACCCCAAACCAACGCTCAAACCATTGTTCCATTCTCTGTATAAACCAAAGCCGATGTCTCTTGTGAGAATGCTGAAATCGAACGTGTCGTATGCGTTGTTGTTTCCGTCCCCTATCTGGAAGGCTCGTTCATAAGTCACATTTTGTGTGGCTGAATTGATTCGGAAATAAGGCTTCCAATATGGCGTGAGGTAATAGGCATACTCAATCGCGAAGGAAGTTCCGACACCTCTGCTGTACGAGCCATTGTAGGTCCAGTCATAGGTGTAACCAAAATCAATAAGTTTAATAGGTTCATAATAGTAATCTGAGGCGCTGCCGTAATCGTCACCCTTCATGGATGAAAAGGTTGTGCCAAATGAAATAACGACTTCATGTTGGGCGTGCACGCTTGCTAAGCAGGTGCAGGCCAAGAGTATCATTGAAAATTTCTTCATTCTCTTAGGTTTTCATAAAGTGTTTAGTTGTTCTCATCGACAAAGGGTGGACCGATGATTCCGTTGGTGAGCTCAAACGAAGTTTGGCTTTCAAAGCCGTCTGTAAAGTCTGTCGTAAAGAGGACCTCGGTGGCTCCTGTCGTTGTTTGGCATTCAGCGAAATAGTATCCGTTGTCCGTCTTGCCGTCCCCATATGTATCGTTGACCTCCATGGTCCAATTTCCGGTGGAAAGACCCCAAGTAGCAGAATTCACAACGTCGTCCGTAGTTGCGGAGATCCAGTCGGTTGTGACAGTTTCATCGCCGGTCGCAAAAATGCGGTATGAACATTCTTCCGACCACTCATCCGTCATAACTCCGAACGTGACGGATATGAAGCCGTCTGCATTCACAGCACACCCAGAATCAGTTGGTGGATTTCCGACGCAATCGCAGTTGGCGTTGTATGCGTCATTGGTTGTTGAGCTGTCCCCATCATCGCAGGGACTTCCGGGGTAGTAGCACGATCCATCATCGTCGGTTGCATTAGGGTCGTAGTTACACGCCCCGCTATTGGTGCATCCAGCAGACCCCGTGGATTCTCCAACACAATCGCAGTTTGAATTGTATGCGTCATTGGTTGTTGAGCTGTCCCCATCATCGCAAGGATCCCCTGGGTAGTAGCACGAGCCATCATCGTCGGTTGCGTCAGCGTTGTAATTACAAGCATCATCAGAGATGCATCCGGAAACACCAGGGGTGACTCCTTCGCATTGGCAGTTATTTCCATACACATCGTACGATGTATTTTCGTCTCCGTCATCGCAATCATCCCCGGGGGAGTAGCATGACCCATCATCTACTTCAGCGTCTAAGCTGAAGTTGCAGGCGTTGATATCGATGCAGCCCTCCTCCGCACATGAATGCAGAATCAGCACAAGAAAGAGTAGGGGTAGAAACCGGTATTTTTTCATTGCTTTAATTTTCAGTTGGCAAATAAATAAATTTAATGTTGAATAAGGAATTACAGGCTGTTTTGTTACTAACAAATTTCAGCTGGTGCCGCTTAACCTGTTGTATCGGGCCTCTCCAAGGTGTCGGGTTGGTGATTGATATCATTGCATGCAATTTGGCCGAGAAGTCGATTGTGACGAATTATAAATGACTGACCAAATCGGAAAGAAAAAACGCAATTATTCGACCATGGTTACTACGGCGATGCTGCGGTGATCACTGGTCGTTATTTGAGTCAGGGTTCCAAGGATATGTTTGCGCTCCAGCGGTCACTGCGACCACGAACGCCATTAGCGTCATTAAGTGCTTCATTTCAGTCAATTTGATATTTCTACGTTAGCGAGTGGATCGCAGTATTGTAGGTAAAGTGGGAGACAATTTGGGTGACATAAAATAAAAAAAGCCTGTAAATCAATGATTTACAGGCTTATTTGTGACCCCGGGAGGGTTCGAACCTCCAACCATCAGAGCCGAAATCTGATATTCTATCCAGTTGAACTACGGGGCCAGTTCGGGCGCGAAATTAGGGTGAAGAAGTCAAATGCGGCAAATTTTTCATGTCAAAATTCCAATCGCCTTCTGCATAGGTTTAAATGACTCCCGTCATTTCGAGGATGAAGTAAGGGCAATGCTGTGACATACATCACAGTTGCATGTTAAAAACAAGGGGCGAAGGCTTCGAAATGAGCGGAAGAATGATGCAACTTGGCACCGTTAAATCATAAAATCTTTTTCGATGAAAAAAGTTCTTTTATGCGCCGGAGCTATGATTTCCGCCGCAATGTTCACCACGGATGTTC
>Ga0209223_10003512_pt1 | contig 14899 bp, 19 predicted proteins | sample COG_06_FD_184750 | JGI IMG/M metagenome (GOLD analysis project Ga0209223, IMG submission 184750) | Pelagic Microbial community sample from North Sea - COGITO 998_met_06 (SPAdes) (version 2) | ecosystem: Environmental > Aquatic > Marine > Neritic zone/Coastal water | place: Helgoland, sampling...
TGCCCTGCTCCATATCCAATTGCTATACTATTCTCTTTTTGTTGTAGATACCCAGCATTAGCACCAATAGCGAGACAATTTACTTCTTGTCCGACACCACCAGCAGTAGCACCAATCGCTATAGCATTCGTTAGCTGTCCGTTACTTCCTCCTGCTTCTCTTCCAATCGCAATACAATTACTATCTTGTGCTGTCCCTGCTCTATATCCAATTGCTATACCAAATCCAGACTGACCATCCCTCCCTGCGTCTGGACCAATCGCAATAGAACGATTAGTTTGATTCCCCCCTGCTGATGAACCAATCGCTACACATAGTTCTCCTTGGTATGTTTGACCTGCTGATTCACCAATCGCAACAGCACCTACTGATTGGTAATTTATACCTGCTGATGAACCAATCGCAACAGCACCAACTTGCTGACTAGTTTTACCTGCCCCATCACCTATCGCAACAGCAAACGCACCTTGACCTATCATAGCACTATTTCCTCCAATAGCAATGTTATCACTATTGAAATTAATAACACTTGGTCGCAAGGTTCCATTAGTAAGCGTTAAAGTATTAGTAGAAGCAGAATAATTAAAATCACTTTCACCAGCAAAAGCACCAGAAGCGTTGTATTGGACTGAACCCTCAACACCCCCTGGTGTTCCACCACCTCCACCACCAGCGGTGATGGATACGCCGTTGATTTGATACTGACTGCCTGTAGGAAGGTTAATATTACCACTCACATCTAAAGCACTACCAATTGTTTGTTTTGTAGCACTCACTAAAGCAACTTTCCCATCTAACGCCGTTTGTAATCCAGTTGTAGAACTTATTGGTAAATTAAGAATGGTGTTTGATGTTCCACTAATGGTTTTATTACTAAGCGTTTCTGCGACTGCTGGTAAATTTATACCATTGATTTGATACTGACGACCAGTGGGCAGGTTAATATTTCCTTGCTGTGTTAATGAACTAGCATAATCTGTTCCCCAAGTTAATCTAAATGTATCAATATCGTATGAACTAATACTAGAAGTTTCGCTATGCCAAATAGCTCCATTAAACATATAAGATGAAATATTTTGAACTCTTAATATATCAGGCATATCATCATAAGGGTCTAACACATTAATTCTTGTTGGTGATAGTCCATTCCAAATAGTTTTTGTTTGACCAGCATATAAACCTTCAGGTAGTTCTAAAGTAGGAATACCAGCACTAGGAGAAATAGAGGCAATATAAGTAATACTTGCTTGAGATAAATATACATATGGAGTAGTTATATTAATTGTTTCAAATGTTTCACGACCACTAGGAATACCATTAATTAAATATTGACTACCAGTAGGCAGATTTATATTACCACTGACATCTAAAGCACTACCAATTGTTTGTTTTGTAGCACTCACTAAAGATACCTTTCCATCTAATTCATCTTGAACTGGTTGAGAGATGAAAGAACTTCCAACATAAGACATTTTATATTTATTTACTAATATAAGTATATATATTTAAATAAGGTAAAAAAATAAAAAAAATACACTTTTAAATTATACAGATAAATTAAGAGCAAGAAAATTAATGGTTGTAGTTGTTTGAGCCACCAATCTTACAGATTTCACACCTAAACCAGAGCGTTGGAAAGCAAATTCCCAAACACTACTTCCAGTAGGTTTATAAAAAGAACAAGAAACACCATCGCTAAACCAATTCGTATCATCATCGCTATATTGAAATACTAACTTAGGTGTTGTATTCACACTAGCATTTACAGAACCAAGATAAATAGCATTCCTATAATAAATCATCAATAGTCACATTAATTTTCAAATTACCAGAAGAATCACAAGCAAGTTCTCTAACTGAATTATCAGTATAGTCTCTGGCTTTCATAGCAGAAGATACAACAATATCAAGTTTTCCTGTAGCATCTGTCTTAATGACTAAAGGAGTTGTTCCATCATTACTACCATAAGTCATAACACCATCATCGGTAGGTGATAAATCATCAATAGTCACATTAATTTTCAAATTACCAGAAGAATCACAACTTAACTCACGAATAGAGTTATCAGTATAATCTCTCGCTTTCATAGCAGATGTAACAACTACATCACCTGTTATAAAATTTGGTTGTTCTATAGTTGAAACTCTATTTTCATTTGAAAACATTGTAGTCATAACAATTTTAGGTATATCTTCTAAATTAGGATTAAATACGGAAATTCTAATATAATATGCTTTAGCATAGAATTGAGTTCTGGTTTGAGTTCCAAAAACACTTACAACATGTATGGGCAAGTGAAAATATTCCTGATGTTGGTGTTAAGCAAATGCCACTTATTTATGCCTGGGCAATTACGATTCATAAATCACAAGGGGTTTCATTAGATATGGCACAGGTTGATGTTGGAAATAATATATTTGAATCTGGACAAACTTATGTTGCCCTATCACGCGTAAAAAGTTTGAATGGGTTATATTTGACTGATTTGAACCCACAAAAAATTAAGGTAGACAAAAAAGTTCAAAATTTTTATACAACATTAAATAAATTATTTTAAATTATTTATTTAATTACATTTTTAAGCATTTATAATCAATATATTTTTTTGAAAATAGTACAAAAACAATAACGGATGTAAAAAAAATACCAGATGCCATACCAACCCAATGAGAAGGGAGAAAAATAATTTTTTTTCCTAATATAAAATCCATTAAATAACCAGTTAAAAATCCAAAAATAACCATCATAACACTAAAAAATATCATTTCTTGATAAAATGTTATTCCCATTTTCATATTATATTATATTATTATTATTATATATTATTTATTTTATTAACTTCCACAACTTTTACAAGAAGATTTTTCTTTTTTTATTGGAGTAAAAAATTTTTGTGGTTGTGTTCTTTGTGTTGTTTGTAAAGGATCAAGTGAACGCATTTTTTGCTGTGTGGTTGTACCAGAATAGTTTTTATTTTTAAAAAATCCGTTTATTGGCATTATATATATATATATATATATATATTTATTTTATTATATATTTATTTTATTATATATTTATTTTATTATATATTTATTCTGGACAGTTACATCGGTTTAACATTCCAATCATTTTAGTTTTATTTCCATATAAGGCATTTACATTTGTAGGTTGTTGTGTTTTAAGATATGTTCCTTTCTTTTTTGCTAAATAACGCGCATAAGAATTATGTTTAATATCAACACCAGTTCCACCAGGTGATAATGAACCTGGGCGTAGACGCGTCATTGATCCTTTGGTTGAATTTCCGCGGGATGGAATAATATTTATTTGAATCGCTGATTCATTTCGATCACTTGCTTGATTACTTGTGCTTGCATTAGTTCTTTTATCAACAGTTACACCCGCTTTATTCATCATGTATAAAGATGAAGGAACGCGAACTTGATTCCATATTTTCTTTTGAAGAGTATCGTCATGTGTAATACTTCCATTAACACCTTCACACGACAAACAAGCACCATTTAATACTTCTGGTGTATTAGTACACTCACAATTTGTATAAACCAATCCATTAAAATCTGATTCTGTTGCCATTTTTATTTGTATTTATAATAATATATATTATGTTATTATAAATAAATATAATATATATTATAAATTATAAAATTGAATTTTATATATAAACAAATACATTAGTAAATAATTACGCGAATAATTACACGAATAATTTTACGAATAAATAAATAAATGAATGTCTATTATAAACACCAACAACCATTACATACACAACCATCTAATCCTTATAAATGCGGTTTATGTCAAAAGGAATATAAATTAAAATCTAATTATACTAAACATACTTTAATTTGTGAAATTATGAATAAATGTAATATGAATAAATGTAATCAAGAAAGGATGCGCGAAAATGATACAGATAAATTGCCTACGATGCGCGAGATGTATTCTATTTTATTAGAAGTTACTGCCAAATATTCACAATTGGAAAAAAAAATGGAAGAAATGACCAAATGGACTGAAATAAAAAAACGGAAATTAAATGTTATAGAATGGTTAAATGAAACAAACCTATCCACTATTTCATTTAATTCATTGTGTTCTTCTAATATTGTTATTACTAGAAAACATCTTAATATTATATTTAATCATAACTATATCAATGGATGTATAGAAATAATTAAAGATTTGTTATCTTTTACTGATTTAAATAAATTACCATTAAGGGCATTTAATCAAAAAGAAAATACTTTATTTATTGCTACAATGGATACTGTTATTTGTGAAGAAGAGATAAATAATAACAAGAATAATAATAATAATAATCATGATAAGGATTCTGGAATTAAATGGGAAATCATGTCAGAAAAAATATTTATTGATTTTATTAATAATATTTCAAAACAACTTTTAACTGAATTTATAAAATGGCAGAAGGAAAATAATGATAAAATATATAATGATGACGAATTCTCTAATAAATACGCGGTCAATCTTCAAAAAATATTAGGCGGCAATAATACACAGGAATATAATAATTTACGCATTAAAAAGGAATTATATAAACATTTGAAAATGAATTTGAAAAATATTATTGAATACGAATTCAGTTTTTAGAAGAATGATTAGTTATATATAATTATGGTTTTTAGAATATGGATTTTAGAATATTTTTTGTATTTTATTTAATATTAAATAATAAATAATAAAGTAATCTATATTTTATAAAATTATAAAATATAAATATAATATAAACAACCAAACAACCAAAAAATAAAATGAGTGTATTTCTTCATTCTACCGGCGAATTAAAATCAACATTAAATGGAGATATAATTACAGATAAATCATTTGATGTCACATATGACGGAAAACATATGAAAATTACTGGACATGATAATAATAAGAGTTTTAGTAAAAATCTTAATAATGATGATATTATGAAATTAATTTCAGTACCTTCACATAAAATGTCATTAAATGATAGATTAATGAAAGATTTTCAAATAAAGTCTATTTCCAAAAAGTCTATTTCCAAAAAGTCTATTTCCAAAAAGTCTATTTCCAAAAAGACCAAAAAGACTAAAATGTCCAAAAAGACCAAAAAGACTAAAATGTCCAAAAAGACTAAAATGTCCAAAAAGACCAAAAAGACCAAAAAGACTAAAAAGACTTAACCAAAAAGAAAGCAAAAATAATAAAATTGAATTATTTTTATTGCGTTGTGTTAATACTATTTCTTATATTAATTATATTTAATATAATATCGTAATGAATTCTTTAAATGATTCTGAAACTGTTAGGGAAAATGATAATACATATCTTTCTAATCTTCATCGTCATGAACGTGACGCAGCAATTTCATTTGACGCAGGACCTCACAAATACACAATTAATGGAGACACGAATAAAAATTATACCTCAGTTACCAAATGGAATCATAGTCATTTTAGTTATTTTGATGCCGATAAAATTATTACATCTATGATGAAATCAAAAAATTGGGAAATAAATAAATATTATGGAAAAACACGAGAGGATATAAAACGCTTATGGGATAAAAATCGTGATGAAGCAGCAGATGCTGGAACAAAAATGCACTATGATATTGAATGTTACTATAATAAAAATTTAATAAATAATAATGATTCATTAGAATATACCTATTTTAAAGAATTTAATGAACTCACAAAAAAAACACATAAACCTTATAGAACGGAATGGATGATTTATCATGAAGAATTATTATTGGCAGGATCAGTTGATATGGTATTCGAAAATCCGGATGGAACCTTAATGATTTATGATTGGAAACGCTCAAAAGAAATTAAAAAAACAGATAGTTTCATGAAATTCGCAAAAACGGATTGTATTAGTCATATTCCTGATACAAATTATTGGCATTATGCTCTTCAACTGAATACATATAAAACAATTATTGAAGAAAAATATGGAAAAAATGTCACTAAATTATGTCTTGTCTGTTTACATCCAGACAATAAAAATAAATCTTTTCAATTAATTCCTGTTCCTGATTTAGAGAAGGAAATAAAAGAATTGTTTGAATTAAGAATGAATGAACTATCTCATTTATAAATTATTATATATTATGTTAATAATGAAATATATAATAATTACTTAAACATAATATCAGAATTATATGTAATATTAGACCTCCTATTTTATTTTATTTTTAGTTTATTTATACCATGATTCATAACAATAATGAATATATTATTAATAATATTAATGATGATAATACTTTTATGAATTTTTTTAATTTATTATTTACAATCATGTGGACAACCTTATTCGGCGCAACATTGGGATTTGCTATTGTATCTTTTATTGTATATGATAAAGATGCTGCTGATGCCGATAATCAAGATGGCAAGGGCAATGATGAGGATGAGGATAAAGATAAGAGCGATGAAAATGATAAATATTATCAAGAGTTATCTGAATTACATGATAGAATATTAACAAAAGAAGAATTAGAAAATTTACGATTAAATGTCATTGAAGAAGAACTGTCTAATGGAAAAGTTATTATGACTTATAATAGTGATAATGAAACCTTTTGGTATTATACCGATTATAAAAGCGTATCTTATGCGGTATTAGATAAAATTGCGCGGTTGTTTGCAATTACTTATAATTGTAAAACAATTTGTATTAATTCTAAGGAAGAATTAGAAAAAGCACAGAAAATATATGAGGAAAAAATGGTTTATCAGGAAGAACAAGAAAAATTAAAGGAAGAAAAGGAAGAAAAGGAAGAAAAGGAAGAAAAGGAATATAAACTAAAAGAAAAATCTGTATTTGCTTCATTTAAAAAATATAATAATAATAATAACAATAATAACAATAATAATAATAATAAGAACAAGAATAAGAATAAGAATAACAATAAGAATAAGAACAAGAATATCATCCCAGAAAAATCTAATCGTTTTAATTATAAAGGATCATTAGATGATTATATCAAATATAATAATTCTAATAATATTTATAATCATAATAGTGATGGTACTGTCAAGCTTGATTATGCTTCATTTAAAGCAAATTTAATGAATCATCAAGAGAAAAATAATAATTAATTTAAAAAATTTATAAATTTTATTAAAAAAATCTATAAGAAAAATAAAAACTCACGATATTATAATATAATAATATCATGAGTAATTCAACCACTATAAATCAAACAAATACTGAATATCCTGCTCAAACAGGTATAATTGGTGTTGGTAGTGCTATATTTGGATTTTTTATTAGCATCATTGAGTATGGCGTACTATTTATAATTCATGAATTATCATCTATTTTAGGAATAGAAACAGAAGGAAAAGATTTAAATTATATATTAGAACAATTCAATAAAGCATTAGAAGATCCAAAAACACGCGAACAATTAAGATTGATTTTAACTAGTTTAGGTGAAATTTTTGTTATCTTTTTAGATGAATTAAAGGAACCGATAAAAGAAGTTGTTTATGAATTTATAGATATTGGAACAGACGCATCACATAAAATAATTAAACGGATGGTGGATATTATACTTGATGCCATTGGCATTATTCCTGGCGTAGGTGAAGTATTAGAGGCAATCCGTGCGGTTGATGATGTCGTTATTCAAATACAAGCAGTGATTGGTCTTGCGATTAAAAGCAGTACGATGTTTATTAATTTCTTTGGTAGTAGTTTAGATAGCATTAATAACATTAAAACACGCATTAAAGGTGTGACCAATAAAATTAATTCACAAATAGGAACAATAAATTCATTTATTGATATGCCATCTGTTGAAGAATTAAGAAATAATTTAACTAATCGCGTTAAAACCGCAATACCTAATCCACAAACATATTTAGATACAAAAAAGGAAGAAATGGCACAAAAAATGAAAGAAAAAGTACAAGAAAAAATACAAGAAAAACAAAATACTATACCTCTTCCTAATGTTTCTCAATCTTCATCGCAAACTGGTGGGTTAAAAGATGCGAAACGAAACATTAAATTAACTACCCAAAGAATTAAACGAACTATTAAAAAATTCTGTAATAGACATAACAAAACAAAAAAATGCCGTCGTAAACAGTATAAAAATAAAAAATAATTGTGTAATTGTATAATTTATTATTTCAGTTTTTTGATATTCATGATGATAATTTTCGTTGTTCTTCTAACCATTCTTTAAATCCTAAACTTTTTTGAATACTGAAAGAGGTATCCAAATGATCTTTTGCTATACTTAATACTTTTTTTTCAATATCAGATAATTGAGATATATAAGTTTGTATATCTTTGTCAAGTGTATCATTGGCGAGTGTATGCTTGTCCATTTTACTATTACTAATGTATTATTTTAATTATAATTAAGTTATTATAATTAAACTGAATCAATTTATTGTTTTATAATTTTATAAATTTACGAATTTATGAAGTTATAATTAATTATTCATAGAAATATAGCATACTAATTTATTTATACTTGATTTTACATCTGATTTATTCATCATCTTTGTTAAAGAAGTATCTATTGTATATCCATTTTCCATTAAAAAACCTAATAAGTCAGGTATATCATCTACCGTCATTATTTCATGCGAATTATCTATTTTATATATAATATATTCACACGATTTTATAGGACAACAATCAGTAGATTGTTTAAATGGCGATACTTTTGGCATATTTAATCTTTTTACATATTTTGATAACTCCCCAACAGGTATATTATTAATTACTAATATATTTTTATAACAGGTTAACCGATTATCATAATATGTTTGTGAAGTAATCGCATATGTTTTTAATACCATTTTATATATTATTTTATATATTATTTTATATATTATTTTATATATTATTTTCATATTTAATTAATTAGTAATTGTTTTATGAAAAATTGAATTGCTTTTGTTCTAGATATTACCATAATAACATTATTCATCTTCATTTAACTTAATTTAAATACATATTGGAAATCCGAAATGGAAATCAGTTCAGAAAATAGTAAAAATTCTAAATCCAAAAATAAAATATTTCGGTTTGAATTTTCAGGAGATATAATCGATTTAATTAAACGATTTTCATTAATTCATCATTATGATGACCGTAAGATATATAAAGAGCGATGGAATAACTGGTTACAAGAACATAAAGAAATCATGGAAAGGGAAATTCATCGAATCACTTATTTAGGATATAAAGGTGACGTTCAAGACAAAATGTTTAAAGCAGGGCGCTATTATTTTAGGAAAAAAAATATTAAGAATAATCAAACAAGTATAGGCGCAAATACGGACGCAAATACGGACGCAAATACGGACGCAAATACGGACGCAAATACGGACGCAAATACGGACGCAAATACGGACGCAAATACGAAGCAAAATCTAGAACCAAAGAATAAAAACAATCAACAAAAAAAACGCAATTACATTTCAATGTTCCAAACTACATTAGCAGCGATGGATAATCACATTAAAACGCAACTTAAAACAAATGATGATTTTACTCCTGCTTCTGGATTTAATAACTTCTGTGCGAATTTTACTACAATCATTCGTAAAGAAGTTATTAAAATGGTCACTGAAAATAAAATGAAAACTATTGATATTTCTAATAAAATTAAGAAAACATATAAAAATCGGTATTATATGATGACACGAAATTAAATTTTAATTACCTCCATCATTATTATCTCTATCTACATCCTCTACATCTACATCCTCTACATCTACATCCTCTACATCCTCTACCTCTACATTACCATCATCTACATTATCATTATCACCACCATGTTGTTTACTTTTTTTGTTCTTTTTGCTCTTCTTATTTTTTTTGCTCTTCTTATTTTTTTTGCTCTTCTTGCTCTTCTTGCTTTTCTTATTTTTTTTAGCACCACCTGTTAATCCACATCCACAGTTACCACCAGTCATAACAGAGCCACTGTCGCATCCACAATTGCCGCCAGTCATTGCTCCTACTTCTGCTTCTTCATCTGCCGCATCAGTATTACCATTAGCACACTCATCACTAACATCATCTCCACCTTTTTGATTCTTCATTAATTTTTTTACTTGCTTAGCACATTTAGGGCAAAAATTTATTTTTTTCAACATTGAAAATACCTTATTATTATTCTTTTTTGTCTTATTAACCGATTTTTTACCTTTTTTCATTGTGCTAGATTTAGATTTTGTCATTTTTCCTTGTGTATATTTGGAATGGGTCCCTTCTTTAATTTGTGTCCATTCCTTTTTTGCTTCTGGTGCTACATCACCAATAGACGTGCCTTTCCCTTTCAAAGTCATTTTCTGTTTCAATAAACCAATCCATGTAATAGGCGTTTTAGTCATTCTTTATCTTAATCTTATTATAAATTAATATTAGAAAATAATTATTTTTTATATTATAATTTATAATATAAAATTGAATTAGTATTTAACTTTTTTATTAGAGTCATTATTACTCTTATTTATATTAACTAATATAAGTTAAATACTAACTAACTAATCAACTAAATAACTAACTGAATACATACTAAAAGATGAGTTCTAATAAATCAATTCAATTAGGATTGTGTTGCCTGAATACTCAGTTAAGAGAGAAAAAACCTTCTGTATTCGCATCCCGTTCCATTATTTTAAAAACATTTCAAACAAAAGGAATTGAACATTTGAAGGAAAAAATTATTCAAAATCTCAAAGATATTTTGGTTATGATGGATTGGAATGAAGAAAATGGGATTAAGGTATTTCGTCTAAGCAGCGAAATGTTCCCTCATAAATCTAATTCAAAAGCACCTGATTATACTTTTGATTTTGCTGTTGATTTATTAAAACAAATCGGTGAAAAATCTAAATTATTAAACCAACGCATTACTTTTCACCCTGGACATTTTAATGTTATCGGTTCTCCTAATCCTGATGTTTTACAACACACTATTGATGATTTAAAATACCACGCAGATGTCCTTGACCTTATGGAATTAGACGATAATTCTGTTATGGTGATTCACGGCGGAGGAACATATAAAAATAAAGAATTAACAAAGGAACGATGGTGCGAAAATTATTTGGCAATGCCAGAAAATATTAGAAACCGTCTTGTTCTTGAAAATTGTGAAAAAAACTTTTCAATTATAGATTGCCTTGATGTTTCAAAAAAAGTAAATATTCCAGTTGTGTTTGATACTCACCATTTTGAATGTTATAAAAAATTACATCCAACTGAACTATTCGAAGAACCTGCTTATTATATGGCACAAATATTAGAAACCTGGCAACGCCGGAATATTAAACCTAAATTTCATGTCAGCGAACAGGGTTCGGGAAAATGTGGACATCATAGTGATTTTATTGAAATCATTCCTGATTATTTATTAGAAATACCTGAAAAATATAGTGTTGATATCGACATTATGATTGAAGCAAAAATGAAAGAACAAGCAATATTTAAATTATATGAAAAATACCCTTATTTAAATTGTAAAAACGAATAACTTACTTACTTACTTACTTACTTACTTACTAAATTTTTATTTTTTATTTTTTTATGTTTTCATATTAATATAAAAATTGAATCATAATAAAAAGATATTATTAATTAATAATAACAATATTACATCTTTGTAATCACTCACTCAATCATTTCGATTGCTTATTTATTTATTTTATTGTAAAATACTATATAATACTATATAATACTATATAATACTATAAAATGGTTAAAAATATAACTGGCGGTAATAAATCAAAGAAACAAGCACGCAGCAGTTTTGCTCCACAACAAACCCAGCATGTTAGGAAAGCAACCGAAGAAGGTGAAATTTATGCGGTCGTGACTAAAATTTTTGGCGGGTCTAATTGCCAAGTCATGTGCAATGACGGCATTTCACGCAGTTGCGTCATCCGCAATAAATTTAAAACTTTTGGAAAACGCGATAATATTCTCAGTATTGGCGTATGGATTCTTGTCGGCATTCGCACTTGGGAAGTTCGTCCAAACGGTGTTCAAAAATGCGATTTGTTAGAAGTTTATTCACAAACGGAAAAAGATAAACTTCAACAAGTCGAATCTTGTAGTTTTAAAGTTTTAACTAGCGCAGTTGATACTAATAAAGACGACAAAAACAGTGAATTAATCTTTTCAAATAATGTCGATACTTATAATGATAATGATAATGATATACCAACAACCGAATTATCTAGTAGTGACGATGAAGAACGCGATAATAAAAATGGTAAGACAAAAGAAAAAGAAAAAGAAACATTAACAAAACCCAAGAGTTTAAAGGATATTATGGCAACCAAAACAAATACAAATACAAATACAAATACAAATACAAATACAAATACAAATACAAATACAAATAATAAAAGTTATGATACTGATTGGTTAAAAGAAGAAGAACAACAAATTAATGTAGATGATATTTAATTCATTAATTATATATATATTCTTCTTCTTCATTTTCAATATCTTCTCCTAATATAATACGAGCAAGAGAACTATATATATTATCTCTATACTGTTGCTCTTCTAATAAATACTCTGTTATATAGGTTCTTATTTCATTCAACTCATTATTAGTATAATTGTCAAAATAATTACTATTATTACTATTATTATTACATTCTATTTTTATTTCTTTTGATTTTAATTTATACCTACATACAGGACATTCTGCTTTTTCTTCATTTACCCATTTTTTTATAGCATCTGGATCATAACAATGATTACATGGCAGTTGTATTATTTCCTGATTTTCTTCAAATTCATACATCATAATTGGACATGATTTATTATATAAATTATTTTTTTTATTAAATGTATATTTAATATGATTTAATTGTGTCAATCCTTCTTCTGAAATAATATTTTTATACTTTGACATATAGTCATTCATACTTATATTAAGAACTGTATTCATTAATTCAGTATCAGCATCAGAAACATTAATATTAGTATTAGTATTAGTAATATAGTCGGGATACCATAACATCATCATATATAAATATCTATTATTTACATTTCCTGAATTATCTTGTTCCATTATTAATTTTAATTTTGGTTTTGCTATTATACTTATTCATTAAAAAATATTTATATTTATATTTTTTAATGAATTTTTATTTTTAATGTAAACTATTAATTCCATCCTAACCATCCTAACCATCCTTTTGCTTCTTTTTCTGGAATTGCTTCGGTAATTGCTTCGGTAATTGCTTCGGTAATTTCTTCTGTAATTGCTTCTGTAATTTCTTCTGTAATTGCTTCTGTAATTTCTTCTGTAATTGCTTCTGTAATTGCTTCTTCAACTTCATCTTCATTACAATCACTTGCGTCATCTTCATTACAATCACTTGCGTCATCTTCATTACAATCACTTGCGTCATCTTCATTACAATCACTTGCGTCATCTTCATCTGCATCTTCATCTGTGTCACCTTCATATGACGGGTTTGTAAAATCATCACATTCGCTTGGGTCTGCTTCGGTTTCAAAAATTTCTTCCTTATTTATTGGAATAAAAGTATTAATGCTACAATAATTCATTTTTTGTGTATATTCATGAATTATATTTTCTGACCACAAATACCGCTGATTTTTCATTAATTCATCTATTAATTCACTTTGAGTTATTGCATTATTATCATCCTTATCATAATGATTATTATTTATATATTTATTTACATTTTGCGTAAAAAACGACTCATCGCGATCTAAATGGAAATGATCAATTTGTTTTGAAACAGATGAAACAATAATACGATAATGAGTAAGACATTTACGATATGCTTTTTTATAAGAATAATGATTTTTTGTTGTAGCAATCCATTCAGAATAATAAGAGGTAGCAATATATGGCACTATCCATCCAAACTTTTTTGATTTTTCTCTCGGTAAACATTTACACAATAATGAATTCGGGACATGATTATTAACTAAAATACATTCTTCTTTATACAGTTGATCATTTATAAGGTTAATCATATACTTAAAAATTGGAGATTCAATTATGGATTCAGTGCTATTATCATTGTCATTGTCATCGTCATTGTCATATAAAATATAATTTCTCATATAATTACATAACTCTTTCATATCATTCCAATCTCCATATGGTTCATAATAATTTTCTAGATAAATAAAAGATTCAATTGCTTTCTTAATTATTTCGTTTGTTTCATTTTTAAATATAATATTATAACTTTCATTTGCTAAGTGTATCCATACACCAAGCATCATATACGAAAGTCTTGGATGACCTAACCCATTAACATTGTCACGTGTATACAATATAAGACGATACAATAATGAAGTATAATATTCACGTTCTTTTATATCCGAAATTCCATATACTATATTAATAATCAATTCACGATATTCTCCTTCTATTTTATCATCATTAATATCATCAAATTTATTGTTCTCATTTTCATGAGTTGATTGTGATTTTAAAATTAATTTTGATATAAAATTATTAATTTGTTCTTGATGTTCATTTTGTCCATGGTCTTCTGTTTCATGAATTTTTGAAAATGTTTGCGCCATACTATCTTATATTACAATAAGTTGTTATGATAAGTTATAATTAATTTTAATTAAATAAATATCTTTAAGTTTTATTTACTGTATTATTGCCACTCCTCATTATTATTATCATCATCATTAATATCTATCTTCTTCGCGTGGTTTTTCTTTTTTTACTCTTTTTATTTTTATCAAAATTTACATTTATGATTTTTCTTGTATTATTATTATTATTATTATTATTATTATTATTATTATTATTATTATTATTATTATTATTTTCAGGTTTTATTTCTTTTTCATAATATATAAAAAAAAGTGAATTCAAATCTTGGAATATAGTAATCGTATCATCAA
>Ga0209223_10003515_pt1 | contig 14891 bp, 18 predicted proteins | sample COG_06_FD_184750 | JGI IMG/M metagenome (GOLD analysis project Ga0209223, IMG submission 184750) | Pelagic Microbial community sample from North Sea - COGITO 998_met_06 (SPAdes) (version 2) | ecosystem: Environmental > Aquatic > Marine > Neritic zone/Coastal water | place: Helgoland, sampling...
TGACCTGAGAGCATTAACTCAACTAACATAATTTTAAAGTCCTTGTCGTATCTTTTTGTTTTACTCATAATTCAAATATATTCATTTATGAGCCGTTTTAACTGTAACTATAAAAGTAGGCATTCCAGAGCTTGTAAAGTGCTTGTACCATTTTTGGGACACTGGTTTTCGGTTAAATTTGGCAAAATAATTTGGCTACTTTTAAAGGGATTATTTGAGGGTAAATATTCTATATATTTCCATTTATCCAATTCTCTTAAACACTTGTGATAGGTGTTTTTAGATCCGATTTTTGAAACTTTCATGACCTCATTTCTATGGATATAAAATGGATTATTAAATCGATTCATATTCCAGAACTGAAACAAGGCCAAGTATAAGCTTATATGTGACGTGTTTAGATTCTCGTCCTCCGCAAATTTAACATAGACATTGTTTAGGTGTTTTATGTAATTTGTTTCGGCCATCTTTATTGATGGTGGATTTTGTTTGCATCCATTACTCCCTGAATTTCATCCGCATCGTAGTAAATAATTCCTCCAATTTTAGTGTATGGCAATGTGCCATTGATACGTAAGGTTTGAAGTGTTCCAGGACTGACTTGAAGTAACTCCATCAATTCTGATGATTTTAAATATTTCTTCTTTTTAAGTGTTGGTTGATTTTTTAGAAGGCTTTCAATCCCTTCTAGAATTTCCATTTTAAACTCTCTTAAATCATCTGTGGTAATAATTGCTGTTGGCATAATATTGTTTTTATTGATTAATAAATAGTACGATTTGACTTTCGTACTACAATATTGCAACGTTTTGATAGAATTAATACGGTAGTTTTTTGACCTACCTATAAATAAACTAAAAATAAAAAACCTCAGCTTTTTCAAGAGCTGAGGTTTTTTTGAAATTTTCAAATTCTGTATTTATAAGTAAAAAACAGAAAAACGTAAGGTCAAAAAACTTACGTTTTTTTATACATCTTCTAATTCTAATTTTTCTGTCAGGTTGGATGTTAATTTTAGCAAGAATTTAGTTTGCTCCTTGTTTCTATTCTTAATATCTGCGTAAGTTTTGTAATAATTCCCCAGGTCTACATTGAATAATTTTCCAAATACATCGGTCAATTGTTTGATTTGTGAATCTCCCCCATTAATAGATCCTGAAACTTTTAGAGCATAGATAAGTTCAATCAAATCCGTTTTAGAAGCAGTCCATGATAAACCTGATACATCCATAGTTTTTTTCCGAATTGTATCCGGACAACTTATGTTTTTATTTTTGATTATTTCAAGCTGATTGATTTAGAACTCGGTAAGCAAATCATATGCTACTACCTCCGCCGCTAACATATCATGAGATGTATTGAATTCTGGGTCAGAGCATAAAACCGAATCACAACCAAACAAATCAAATTGCCCATTGTTTCTAAAAAAATATTTATCATCCAGCATTGTTTCTGAATTTTTTAAATATTTATAAAATACTATATTTCTCTTTTTCTTCGATTCCAGCTTTTTCAAGGCTGATTTGATATGAGCTTGTTGAACGCAAATGGTTGCATTTGGTTTTTCGGTATAAAACGAAACCTGACAAGAGTAATATTTCAAATCTCCACAAATTTTTGGTTTTATGTTTTTGAAAAAATGAATTTCCTCCTCTTTATTTTTAAACGCATTTTTTCTTACATACAATCTTAACTCCTGCAATAAAGACTGTGTTAGTGTAATTTTTTTCTTAAGAAGGTTGTGTTCACTGAGTTTTTCTAAGACAAGAGAATCCATTCGAGCAGAATATCTGTCGACAAAGGGTAGAATGTTGTTCATGGCAATTTTATTTTTTTCTATTAAAAATAGTAAAAACTAATCGTTATTAACATACATTCTCCCTAGAGTTTATATCATTTTGTGTTTTTTTGCTATCTAAAACATCCCTCAGTCTCCCCATATCTTCACTAACTTTGGTCTCTACCACTTTCGCATATATTTGGGTAGTTGATAATTTCGTATGCCCTAACATTTTGGAAACCGTCTCGATCGGTACGCCATTGGTTAAAGTGACTGTAGTAGCAAAAGTATGTCGTGCCATATGGAAGGTAAGGTGTTTTTTAATCTCACATAGCACAGCTAGTTCTTTTAAATAATCGTTTAGTTTTTGATTGGACATTTTAGGGAAAAGTGTTCCCGCAGCAATGGCCTTTTGATTGCTAGTATATGCATCAATTAAAACAATTGCTGGTTTCAATAAGGGTACTTTTACCGGAGTTCCAGTTTTATGTCGTTTTGTAATAATCCATTTATTCCCATCAATACCCATCAATAAATTGTCTTCTGTCAATAACATGACATCTATATACGCTATTCCAGTATAACAGCTAAAAACAAAAAGATCTCTTACATGTTTTAACTTGTTAGATTTTGGTTGAAAATTTTCAATTCGCAACAATTCTGATTCAGTTAAAAATTCACGTTCTGATTTTTCAAATTTAGATTGGAACCTGATAAAAGGATCCTTTTCAATCCATTCCATTTTATAAGCCATTGTTGTCATTTTTCTAAGACGTTGGATATGTTTCATGACAGTATTATTCTTGATTGGCTTTAAGTTTCCTTGTGGTTTGTGATTCAGAAGAAAATGTTCAAACCCTATCAAGAAAGAATATTTCAAATCATTTAAATACATGTTTTTAACCTTATACTCCTTTAAAATAAATTGAAGCATATAGTTCTGTGATGTTTTATAATGCCTTAAGGTAACCGGGTTCAGTTTAGGTCCCATTTTGGTATTGTGATACTCAAACATATCTATTAAAGAGTGTTGAATATTATCCAGACCTAAATAACGTGCCTTGATAGCTTGTGAGGAAATAATTTTATTTTCACGCTTAAGTTCTTGATACGATAGAAAAATATCGTTTTTTGTTTGCTCAATGTATCGATTTACTAGTCTAGATTTTTCGCTATTACCTTTTACACAGCCACGAGCAGCATCCCAATTTGAAAGCTCCACTTTTTTATTTAAACTGATATTAGCTCTTTTCTGATTTACAGTAATTCTAGCAAAAATCTCTGCCTCATTATTTTTTAAACGTGATCGATTTATCCAAATAAGGATTTTAAAGGAATTTGATGTTCTCATAATTGTCGTCTTTTAAGTGAAACTTATTTTAGACGAAAGTCAAATCAACTATTTAGAACTATCTAAGTCGCAAAACACAATTTTTGTTGACCGGTTTGTTGACCGTTTAAAATTGTGTGATTTTACAAATCATTTTACAAAACCCTTGCTACAACCAATAAAACTGGAAATTAATGCAAAAATCTGTTGACCGATTTGTTGACCGATTTGTTGACCGAATATATGCTTTTTTATCCATATAGTCGATATTTCAGAAAACAAAAAACCCTGTAAACATTTGATTTACAGAGTTTTGATGGAATTTGCTGTTTCCTTCAGTGAGCGCAGAAGGATTCGAACCTTCGACCGCCTCCTTAGAAGGGAGGTGCTCTATCCAGCTGAGCTATGCGCCCATTAACAATTTACATTGTTAATGCAATTAAATTCTTTACTTCGTCGGGGTGGCAGGATTCGAACCTGCGACCTCCTCGTCCCAAACGAGGCGCGATGACCGGGCTACGCTACACCCCGAAGTATAGAAAATTGAAAAAAATTGCGGAGAGGAAGGGATTCGAACCCCCGGTACCCGTAAAGGTACAACTCCTTAGCAGGGAGCCCCGTTCGACCACTCCGGCACCTCTCCTAGATTTTTAACAATCTGTATATTTAATTTTGTAAAAGAACTTATTTTTTGCGTGTGCAAATCTACAGTACCTTTACGTATTACACAACCTTTTTGGAGTTTTTTTTCAATAAAATATTGTTTTTTTTCGCCCCAATCCTAGAAGTTCCAATCAACTCTCTGAAATCAAATAAATTAACATTCTAATAATAGTTGATGAAATATTTTCAACCTCTTAATTTTAACCAGACACCCTTAGTTGAATCAAAAATCACGTATTTTTTATTCTGGATACTCAATTCTTAGATGGTAAATATTCTTTAGCTTTTTCTTTAATACCTTTTTGATCGTTTCAATCTCACGGAAAGTGATATCTGCATTTCTAAATTGCCCATCTTCCATTTGTTTTGCAATAATTCTATCAATCAAAACATCTATAGACTGTGCTGTAGGCTCCTTCAAACTTTTAGAAGCTGCTTCTGCGGCATCACTCATCATCAATATGGCAGTCTCTTTAGAGAAAGGAATAGGACCTGGATATTGAAAATCTTCTTTATTGATATCTTCTAAGTTTCCTTCTTCCTCTTTTTTATAGAAATAATAAACCGTGCTGGTTCCATGATGTGTTCTGATGAAATCAATAATCCTATCTGGAAGTCTATGTTTTTTCGCAAGTTCAATACCATTCAAGGTATGATTGATAATGATACGTGCACTATCTTTAGGTGTTAGATCATCATGTGCATTTACAGCAGTAGATTGGTTTTCGGTAAAATACATCGGATTCACCATTTTCCCAATATCGTGGTATAATGCCCCTGTTCTAACCAACATAGAATTTGCTCCAATTTCGTTTGCTGCCGCCTCTGCTAAATTGGCTACCTGCATAGAATGCTGAAAGGTTCCTGGTGCTTTTTCATTCAAATCTCTTAATAGTTTTGAATTTGTATTCGACAACTCTAACAAAGTGACATCCGAAACTAAACCAAAGGTTTTCTCGTACATCCAAATCAAGAATAAGGATAAAAAAGAAAGTACTCCATTCAAGGCAAACATTACAAAGTAATCCCAATTAATTTGAGTTATAGAACCTTCATGAATTATAGAAAACGCAAAATAGGTAAGCATATAAATTAAGGTAATCTGCCCCACCGAAATAAATAGGTTTGCACGTTTATACAATTCAGAAACGGTTAATATGGTTACGATACCCGCAATAATCTGTAGATAAATAAACTCAAAACTATTAGGCACTATAAATCCTAATAACAATACGGTTAGCACATGAGTAAAAAGTCCCAACCGTGCATCAAAGAATGCTTTCAATACAATGGGTAAAATACTCAATGGAACTACATATAAATAATCCACTTGGTATTTAATGGTGAATGTCACCAAAAATATCATCAATAATATATTGAAGAAAATAAAAGTTACCTTCATATTATCATCAAAAATCTCCGCTCTATCTTTTCTTAAAAAAAGCAACAACATCAACAAAGCCAAGGAAACTAACACGGTATACCCAAACACGATCCAATAATAATTGGCTTGACTCCATGTTTGAGATTTGTATTCATTTTTTAAAGAATTTAAAATATCAAACTTTTTACCTTCTAAAATATCCCCTTTAAAAACGATCAATTGATTGGCACTGATCAACCCAGTTGTATAAGAAATAGAATTAATCGAATTCTGAAGCGACTTGTTGGTGAAATTTTCATCATATCTAATATTCCCTTTTACAACTTGAGGAATGATTCTAATCAAATCGTCATTGTATTTATAATTAGATCGTGATGAAATTTTGGATTGGATGTATTGAAAAAGTTCATTTGATTCAATAAAATCGTCAAAAGCAACTTCAATTATTTCATTCCCTCTTCTTAATATAACCTGTTCTGTCCGATCAGAAATTTTTGCTTCACTTGCCGAGTCAACAAATCCCATTTTATACAAACCAGATAAAATTGAATTCCCTTTAGACATGATCACTCGCACTGTTAAAGAATCTACATTTAATTCTTTCACTTTTTGAAGCATTTCCTTCTGAACTTCTGGAAACACATTGAAATCATACTCAAAGAACAACTTTGATTTTTGTTCCAATTCCTTTTTTTCCTGCTCAATTAATTCAGGACTTTTTTGAATTGCAAAATCGAAAGGAGCATATAAATTTTCATATTGCCAAGGTTTCCCTTTTTGAAATTCATATTTGAACTTCCCTCCTTTTGGAAAAAAATACACTACTAAAAAAACAGTAGTGATAAACAGAAAAACCTTATAAATTATAGAATTATTCTGATAAATTGTATTGATGATTTTTTTCATGTAATCTTAATTGATAGTCAAAAATAAACAAATTTAAAGGGAGTATGATTTCTGAGCAATATTTTATTAATCCTAGAATATTTTTTACATTTATAGATGCTCTATTCTCAACATATTTCGCCATATTTTCTCGAATTATTTGAGTACTTTCGCATAGACCTCATTCTTAATCCACAAAGCTTATGAACAAAAAAGTTGTCATTGTTTCAGCCGTACGAACTCCTATTGGAAGTTTTCTCGGAAGCTTGGCCAGCGTCTCGGCGACAGACCTTGGAGCTATTGCTATTCAAGGAGCTCTGGAAAAAGTTAATCTAGACCCAAAACTAGTAGAAGAGGTTTTAATGGGGAATGTTTTACAGGCTAATTTGGGACAAGCTCCAGCCAAACAAGCTGCTTTAAGAGCAGGCATACTAGATACGGTTCCTTGTACCACTGTTAATAAAGTTTGTGCTTCTGGAATGAAAACTGTGACTCAAGCTGCTCAATCTATTTTTTGCGGAGATGCAGATATAATTGTTGCAGGTGGTATGGAAAACATGTCGCAAACACCCCATTACTTTAAGGCTAGAGAAAACACAAAGTTTGGAAACTTAAATTTTGTAGATGGTTTACTCAAAGATGGTCTTACCAATGTTTACGATCAACAGCATATGGGCGTTTGTGCTGATTTATGCGCTAAAACCTATAAAATATCAAGAGAACAGCAAGATAATTTTGCACAAGAATCATATACCCGTGCAAAAGAAACATGGGAGCAACATGGATTTTCGGAAGAAATTATTCCTGTAAGTATTCCGCAGAGAAAAGGAGATCCGATTCTAATAGACAAAGATGAAGAGTTTCTAAAAGTCAATTTTGAAAAAATGAGATCTTTACGACCTGCTTTTTCAAAGGAAGGAACCGTAACAGCAGCGAATGCATCTACGTTAAATGACGGTGCCGCGGCTCTTGTTCTTATGTCAGAAGAAAAAGCAATGGAACTTAATTTAACTCCTCTTGCTACTATTTTAGGGTATGCAGATGCTTCACAAGAACCAGAGTTTTTTACGACTAGCCCTTCTAAAGCACTGCCTAAAGCACTTTCCAAGGCAAATATTTCTCTAGATCAAGTAGATTATTTTGAATTGAACGAAGCTTTTTCTGTGGTAGGCCTTGCCAACTGTAATCTTTTAAACATTCCATTAAGCAAAACAAATATAAAGGGAGGCGCCGTTGCATTAGGACACCCTTTAGGTTGTTCAGGTGCGAGAATTTTAGTTACTTTGACCCATATTCTTTTTAGCAACAACGGAAACATTGGAGCAGCAGGAATTTGTAATGGCGGTGGTGGTGCCACTTCAATTATTATTGAAAAAAACAAAAACAATTAATGGATTACGGAATTTGTAATTTAAGCATCGTTCCTTTACGAGAGGAACCCTCTGATAAAGCTGAATTGGTATCTCAAATATTGTTTGGAGAACATTTTAAAGTACTCGAAATCCGTAAAAAATGGAGTAAAATTCGTTTGGCCTTTGACAGCTATGAAGGTTGGTTAGACAACAAGCAATTCGAATTGATTGAAAAGGAAATGTATGATTCCTTAGAAAAAGCGCCTAAAATTCTAGCAGGAAATTTGGTGGATTTCATCAGTAATCAAAAAAATGAATTGATGACCGTGCCTATTGGTGCTAATCTACCCAATTTTAGAAATAATAAGTTTTCTATCGCCAACGAACAATATAGCTATGATGGAGAGGTTTTAAGTTCAAAACAGCCGAAATCCAATTTAATTCAAACTGCCTTTTTATTTTTAAACAGTCCATACCTATGGGGTGGTAAAACTCCTTTTGGAATCGATTGTTCTGGCTTTTCACAACTGGTCTACAAACTAAACGGTTACAGTTTGAAACGAGATGCATCTCAGCAAGCAAAACAAGGAGAGGTATTGAGCTTTATAGAGGAGAGTGAGCCAGGAGATTTGGCCTTTTTTGATAACGACGAAGGTGCTATCACCCATGTCGGAATCATCATGAAAGACAATTATATCATTCATGCTCATGGAAAAGTAAGAATTGATAGATTGGACCACTCCGGAATTTACAATGTTGACTCCAGAAGACACACACATAAACTTAGAGTGATCAAAAAGATTATTTAGGATTGTTAAATATCTTATAACTTAAAAAAAATAAAATAAACTAGTTGATACTTTAGTATCTTTGACAGCATATTTGAATTGACTTCATTACAATGAAAAAAATATTTCTTGTTTTTACAACTTTATTATATCTATTGACTTCTTGTGAAGATGATGATTTTTGTGATGATCCTACGACTCCAAGATTGATTATTGAATTTTACGACAAAGAGGATCCGACGACAAGAAAACAAGTACCTATTTATGCTTGGGCAGATCAAAAAGACTCTATTTACCAATTGGTATTGACTGATTCTATTTTACTGCCTATGGATACTCAATCCACTTCTACTAAATACAGGTTATCCACTACAAATATTATAGACACTCTAGATTTGACTTATACCACATCAGATGTATTTATTTCGGAGGGTTGCGGATTTATTGCTAATTTTAATGATTTTGGAGTTGCAAAAATAACAGATCACTGGATTGATAGAATTGAGGTAAACGTTACAAAAATTGAAAATGAAACAGAGACACATATTAAGGTTTACCATTAGTTTTTGTTTTATGCTGTTTGTAACACTTTCAAACGGTCAAGAAAAAACAGAACCTGAAGCAAAAAAGGACACAGAAGTTGTTGCAAAAACATCTACTATAGATGCTGATTCTATTGTTGTTTATAAAAAAAACTATGGTCTACGACTTGGAATTGATATTGTGAAACCAATTTTATCTGCAGTTAAAACCAATTACAATGGTTTTGAAATTGTGGGAGATTATAGAGTTAAAAAGAACTTATACATTGCTGCGGAAATAGGAGTTGCAGAACAAGTAAAAAGAAGAGACACTTATGCTTTTACTGCTAGCGGATCATATATTTCTGCTGGGGTGAACTGGAATAGCTTTAAAAACTGGTTGGAGATGGATAATGAAATCTATGTGGGTGCACGATATGGATTTAGTTTATTTGATCAAACCGTGGATCAATATACTATTTATCAAGAAGGAACAGAAATAGACGGAATTTCTGGCCCTTATTTTGAACCAAGATCGAATTTCACACCTAGAACCTACGAGAATTTAACCGCACATTGGTTTGGACTTTTGTTTGGACTGAAAGTAGAAACTTTAAAAAACCTATACCTTGGTGCTCACATTCAATTTAATTTTATATTGAATCAAACTCAGCCTGATAATTTTCAAAATCTATATGTTCCAGGATTTAATAAAGTTTTCTCCACAGGAACAGGTCTTGGATTTGGATATACTATCGCTTATAGAATACCATTGTACAAAAGATAACCCGCATGCAAAAAATACCTAGTGTTAATTTACAGGATTTTTTATCCGACGACTCTGAAAAGAAAAAAGTGTTTACCAAACAAATAGGAACTGCTTTTAACGAAATTGGTTTTGTCGCTTTAAAAGGTCATTTTTTAAGTGATGAATTGACGACCAATTTATACAAGGAAATCAAACATTTTTTTGAACTTTCAGAAGAAATGAAAAAAAAATATGAAATTGAAGGCATCGGAGGTCAAAGAGGTTATACTTCATTTGGTAAAGAAAGCGCCAAAGGTAAAAAGGAAGCTGATTTAAAAGAATTTTGGCACTTTGGACAGTATGTTCAAAATGATGAAGTTCTCAAAAAGCAATATCCTGAAAATGTCATTGTTTCTGAAATTCCAGAATTCAACAGTATCGGAAAAGAAACGTTTCAATTGCTTGAAAAAACAGCCAAATATGTATTACGAGCTATTGCCCTTCATTTAGGATTGGATGAGTTTTATTTTGATCCATACATCTTAAACGGAAACAGTATCTTAAGACCTATTCACTACCCTCCTATTGAAGACAAACCAAAAGGAGCAGAACGTGCAGCAGCTCACGGAGACATCAATTTGATTACCCTATTGATGGGGGCTCATGGCAAAGGGCTGCAAGTTCAGAACCATAATGGAGAGTGGATTGATGCTATTGCACAACCCGATGAGTTGATGATCAATGTTGGAGATATGTTATCAAGACTGACAAATAACAAATTAAAGTCTACCATCCATAAAGTAATCAACCCGCCAGAAGAACTTTGGGGAACTTCTAGATATTCCATTCCATTTTTTATGCATCCCAAAGCAGAAATGAAATTAAATTGTTTGGAAGAATGCATTGATGCCAACCATCCAAAATTATATGAAGATATTACCGCCGGAGAATTTTTGACGGAACGTTTGATTGAATTAGGATTGATAAAAGCATAAGCATGGACAAAAATGTAGTAAGAGTATTTATTCTTGGTTTTATTTGGATTGCCACAGGAATTATTATCAACCTTACCAAAAAGGAAGAAGGAGCTGGTATGCTGGCTTTGGCAATTGGACTTTCTATAGAATCTATTGCCCTAATTTTGTTCTTTTGGAAAAAAATCAAAAATAAACAATAATACAGTAGCATGGCAAAAAAGAAACTTACCGACTTATCTGATTTAGGAGGATTTGTATTCTCTACAAATGATGATTTCGATTTAAATCAAAAGGAAGAATTAGAAACGCTTTCTCCGAAAGACCAAAGATTAGAAGCATTATTTTCTAACAAAGGAAGGGGTGGTAAAACCGTAACAGTTATCAAAGGTTTTGAGGGATCAGAAGCTGATTTAAAAGCTTTGGGAAAAAAGCTAAAAACAAAATGTGGTGTTGGAGGATCTATCAAAGATGGAGAAATCATTATCCAGGGTAAATACCGAGATAAAATTATGGACATTTTAAAAGCGGATGGCTACAATGTAAAACGTGTTGGAGGTTAATTCTACAATAATTTTTACCAAGCAATCTCAATTTTATTTTTCGATTTTAAAAACGCATTGGTTTTGCTAAAATGCTTATTTCCGAACCAATAGCCCCTATTTGCGCTTAAAGGTGAAGGATGTCCGCTTGTCAGTATACAGTGTTTGGTTGCGTCAATTTTTTTTCCTTTTTTTTGAGCGTATCCACCCCATAAAAGAAAAACCACATTCTCACAGTCTTCAGATATTATTTTTATCACCGCATCTGTAAAATTTTCCCATCCTTTTTTTTGATGTGAACCTGCTCTATGTGCTTCAACCGTTAATGTTGCGTTCAACAAAAGAACTCCTTGTTTTGCCCAATAAGATAAATCTCCTGAATCAGGAATCCTAAAATCTATATCGGTTTCTAACTCTTTAAAAATATTTTTTAGAGATGGTGGATGTTTTACACCCTCCAAAACAGAAAAACTCAAGCCATGCGCTTGTCCCATATCATGATATGGATCTTGTCCCAAAAGAACAACTTTTACATCCGCTAAGTTGCATTGGTTAAATGCTTCAAAAACATGTTTCTTTTCCGGAAAACAAGTCTCGTTGGAATATGCATTTTCAATAAACTGTTCCAATTCTTTAAAATAGGGTTTTTGAAACTCCTCTTTTAATATATTTCTCCACTCTAAACTTAAATTTTCTATCATAGGATTTGAATTGGGACAAATATAAAATCATTCTTTTTAATTATTCAAAAATTATGCTGTAGTTCTTTATAGAAAACAAATACTTTTATGAAATATCCTTACTTTTGTAGGCATTACACATCTTGAATTGTAGAAGAAAAATTACGTATTTCAATGGGATTTATTTCACAAAAAACATTAGACGATTTAGAGTTTAATTCTATTTTAAATAGTGTTGAAGAACACTGCATATCAGACTTAGGAAAAAAATTGGTTCAAGAGATCAAACCGATTTCTAACAAGCCAGATTTATTTATAGAATTAGCTCAAGTAAAAGAATACAATTCGTCACTTATCAGTGAAAATAGAATTCCAAATCATTATTTTGAAGATTTAACGAAGGAAATACACCTTTTAAAAATTGAAAATAGTCGATTGGATGCGGCTTCCTTTTTAAAAATAGCTACCAATTCAGAAACCGTTAATGAATTATTATTGTTTTTCAAGAAGTTCGGTGATTACTTCCCAACGCTTCTCTCAAAATCGAGTGAAATAGAATACACCAAAACTGCTATTGATGAAATTCAAAAAATCATCACTCCGTATGGAGAATTGCAGGATAAAGCTTCTACTTTCTTAAGAGAGATTCGTAAAGAAATTAATATTACGAGAGCAAAACTGAGTAGTTCTTTTTCTAGAGAAATGAGCAGATATGACAGTGCAGGCTACCTAGATGACATTAGAGAATCTGTGGTTGACAACCAGCGTGTTTTAGCGGTGCAGAACATGCATCGTAAAAAAGTAAAAGGAAGTTTACTAGGAAGTTCTAAGACAGGAAGTATTGTTTTTATCGCTCCGCAAGCAACCTTAGAACTGCATCGAGAGATTCAGAATTTACAACACGATGAAAAACAAGAAATAAATAGACTTTTAAAAGTTCTTACAGAAACAATTCGTCCATTTTTTCCTTTATTCATTGGTTATCAAGACTACTTAACAAAACTCGACTGTATAGGAGCCAAAGCAAAACATGGCTATGCTAATAATGCTTTGTTACCAAAATTTTCAGATTCTAAAAGAATTTATTTTGAAGAAGCTTATCACCCTATTTTATTAGAAAAGAATAGAAAAGCAAAATTACCAATCGTACCGCAAACTTTGGAGCTGAGCGAATCTCAACAAATTATTGTTATCTCTGGTCCAAATGCAGGTGGAAAAAGTATCACCTTAAAAACGATTGGACTCCTGCAAGTAATGGTTCAGAGTGGTATGCTGATTCCTGTTGATGAACATAGTGAAACCTACTTTTTTGACACTATATTATCTGATATTGGAGACAACCAATCGATAGAAAATCAATTAAGTACGTATAGTTATCGTTTGAAAAACATGCGTGGTTTTTTAAAACGATGTAACGAGCATACTTTATTTTTAATTGATGAATTTGGGACAGGAAGTGATCCTGATCTGGGAGGGGCGCTAGCTGAAATATTTTTAGAAGAATTTTATACTAAAAAAGCTTTTGGAGTGATTACAACCCACTATTCTAACTTAAAGGTTTTGGCCAATGAATTAGAAAATGTGAGCAATGCAAATATGCAATTTGACGAACGTACTTTAGAACCTTTGTTCAAATTACACATTGGTCAGGCGGGTAGTTCTTTTACTTTTGAGGTCGCACAGAAAAATGGTATCCCGTTTAGCTTGATCAACAGAGCAAAGAAAAAAGTTGAAGGAGAAAAAATCAGATTGGACAAAACCATTTCTAAATTACAAAAAGAAAGAAATCAACTACAGCGTAACTCACAAGTTTTAGAAAACGAACAATTAAAAGCAAAAACCCAGACTCAAAATTTATCTGACAAGGAATCTAAAATAAAAGCTAAGTTGAATAGTTTTCAAGAACTATACGATAAAAATCAAAAAATGCTTACGTATGGAAGAAAATCCAATGAGCTAATCAACAAATACTTTCAAACCAATAATAAAAAAGCCCTTTTTGCTGAATTCAACAAATGGGTACTTATCGAAAAAACGAAGTATCTAGAATTAAATCCGATTGTCAAAAAAGACAAAAAAGCGAAGGCCGTAAAAAAGACCAAAGTAAAAGAAGAAAAACAAAAAGAAGTACAACTTGAAAAGATCGAAAAAGAAATTCTTACAAAAGTCGTAGAAGTTCGAAAAGAAAAAGAGGTAGAAGCAAAACGCAAGGCAAAAGAAAAAGCTTCTTACAAGTTTAAGGTAAATGACAAAGTTCGTTTGATTGACGGAAAAGCTTGTGGTATCATTGATAAAATAGAAAAAAACAAAGTCATTATTGATTATGGAATGTTTACTACACAAGCTACTTTAGATAAAATTGAATTGGTAGTTGCCGCAAAAAAATAAACGAAGTTTAAATATCACTATACATTCTTTTATGTATCTTTAACTGCTAAATATACCCCTATGAAAACTTTTATCTACGCATTTCTATGCGTCCTAGCCATCAATCTAATTTCTTGTGATAAAAAAACTGCTTGTACCGATTTTAAAACGGGTACCTTCTTAATTGCAACGGATACTTTGTTTGAAAATGCAGCAACTCTTATCAAAACAAAAACAAGTCAGCAACAAATTTCCAGTAAAGGTGATACCTTATTTGCAAATGTAACATGGTTGAATGATTGTTCTTATAAACTTACTTTCGATAAGAAACAAATGCATTTGACTCCTTTCCATATCAATATAAACACAAGAGGTGGAATTTTAGTGGAATTTGGAATGCCACATGGAGACATCATGCCTTATGTTTCTGTCATCAAAGGAGAAACCAAAACAGAAACCTTCAATGGGTATCTAAAAAAAATAAAATAATTACTCTATTGCTTCTTCTTCTATAATTTCTGGAGGAGGTGGAGGATTAAAATTCCCATTTTCATCAAACAGCAAATCAAATTCAGTTTGCTTGTACACATACTCCTTTTTTTGAGGGCCAATTTTCCTGTATATTATTGAAAACATAAAGCCTACGAGTAAACCCGATAAATGACCTTCCCATGATATGCCTTTTTCAATGGGAAAGACATACCAAAACATACTCCCATAAAGAAAAATAACAACTAAAGAAACCGATATTGGAATGCCTACTTTTATAGTTACAGTTAAAACGGCTCATAAATGAATATATTTGAATTATGAGTAAAACAAAAAGATACGACAAGGACTTTAAAATTATGTTAGTTGAGTTAATGCTCTCAGGTCA
>Ga0209223_10003518_pt1 | contig 14874 bp, 17 predicted proteins | sample COG_06_FD_184750 | JGI IMG/M metagenome (GOLD analysis project Ga0209223, IMG submission 184750) | Pelagic Microbial community sample from North Sea - COGITO 998_met_06 (SPAdes) (version 2) | ecosystem: Environmental > Aquatic > Marine > Neritic zone/Coastal water | place: Helgoland, sampling...
AACATTTTTCTAATATCCTTCGGCATAACGGTTTGTTTTTAAAATTTCTTGTAATTTTCTTTTTCCTCTCATTAAATGTGTTCTAGATGTCACTTCAGTAATTCCCAATATTTGAGAAATTTCTTGGTGATCATAACCTTCTAATAGATATAATGATAGTACCACTCGGTATTTTTCTTTTAACTCTTTAATACAACTCACTATGTGCTGCATGGTTGTTGTGTCTCCTACCTGCCAATTATCTTCCTCTAATATTTGATATGTTTCTTCATTAATAGAAACCAATTCTAACTTTTTTTTCTTCAACTCATCAATACTTTGATTGATTACAATTCTCTTTAACCAAGCTCCAAAACTCACCTCTCCTTTATATAATTCAATCTTTTTGAATGCTTTGATAAAAGCATCTTGCATTACATCCTCTGCAATAAAATCGTCTCTCATGTATCTTTTTGCTACCAAAAACATTGCTTTACAATAAAGGTTATACAACTCCATTTGCGCTTTGGACTCATTCTTTCTACATCTTTCAATAATGTTATGATGGATATGCTTTATCTGACTCATTAATCGATTAGTTACCTTATAGACGACACTTAATTATTCGTGTTGCATTTTGCTCACTTTTTATTTCTAAATTTACGAGATTATTTTTGTCATCCAATTTATGACCAAAAAACATAACTCTTCACTACAAGAAAAAGATGGAGTTTCTCAACCAGAAACGACCAGTAAGTCGTCTGCAAAGAAAATTCAATCGAAAAGAAGTAAGCAACCTAGTATACAAAACTATGTTGAAGGAATTTTAGATAGTAATATTACTTTCTTAAGTAGAGCGATTACCTTGATTGAAAGCACGAACAAAAAACATCAAGAAAAAGCTAATAAAATTTTAGAGCAATGTTTACCCTATGCAAATAAATCTATCCGCATTGGTATTACCGGAGTCCCTGGAGTTGGTAAAAGTACCTTTATAGAAGCATTTGGAAAACATCTAACAGGTCTTGGTAAGAAAGTTGCAGTATTAGCAGTAGATCCAAGTAGCTCCGTTAATAAAGGAAGTATTTTAGGGGATAAAACCAGAATGGAACAATTGGTTACAGAGAAAAATGCTTTTATCAGACCTTCTCCTTCTGGAAATTCATTGGGTGGAGTTGCTCAAAAAACCAGAGAGAGTATTATTCTTTGTGAAGCCGCAGGTTTTGATACTATTATCATCGAAACCGTAGGTGTTGGACAAAGTGAAACCATGGTACATTCTATGGTTGACTTTTTTTTACTCTTAAAGATCGCTGGTGCTGGTGATGAATTACAGGGAATTAAAAGAGGAATTATTGAAATGGCCGATGCTATTGTTATCAATAAAGCAGATGGCGATAATGAAAAAAATGCCAAAATTGCCAAAGTAGAATTCAACAGAGCTTTACATTTATATCCTCCAAAAGAAAGTGGTTGGCAACCTAAGGTACTAACTGCTAGTGCTCTTAAGAATGAAGGAATAAAGGACATTGAAGAAATGATTGAAAGCTATATCTCTCAATCTAAAGAAAGTGGATTTTTTATTCAGAAGAGAAATCAACAGAATAAATTTTGGCTTCAATCTACAATTCAACAAAATTTACATGATTCCTTTTTTAAGAATAATGTCATAGTAAATGCTTTGAAAAAAGAAATAGAGCTTTTACAGAATGGTGCTACAACACCTTTTGTTTCTGCTCAAAAACTATTGAATTTATACAATGAGCAATCTTAAAAACTCGAAATATCTCTTCCCTGTTACCCTCCTTATTGTTTTTTTAATCAATGTTATTCAAGGAAGTTTTACAGAACTCTTACCAGATGAAGCATACTACTGGGTATATAGTCGGCATATAAATTGGGGATTTTTTGATCACCCACCACTTGTAGCTTTATGGATTACCATCAGCAATTTCTTATTTGTTGATGAGTTAGGAGTTCGATTCTTTTCTGCGTTTTCTTTTGCCCTACTTACTTATTTGGTTTGGATCACGATAGACCATCCTAAAAAGAAAGAATATACTTGGTTGTTTTTATTGATTTTCTTTTCTACAGCCATGTTGAATGTTTATGGGTTTATTACAACCCCCGATACTCCTTTACTACTTTTCTTTGGTTTGTTTTTATATGCATATAAAGAATACCTAAAGAAACAAAATATTTTAAGCTATATATTGTTGTCAGTATCAATAGCTGGAATGATGTACAGTAAATATCAAGCTATTTTAATCGTTTTATTTATAATTTTATCCAATTTTAAATTGTTAAGAGATTATAAATTATGGCTAGCTAGCCTTGGAGCATTACTCCTCTATTTACCTCATTTGGATTGGCAATGGGCTAATGATTTTCCATCATTTAGATATCATTTACAAGAAAGAGTATCCAACAGAACGTATAAGTTTGAGCATACGCTAATGCATTTTGTAAATATGATTGCCATTCTTGGCTTTACATTTCCAATCATCTATAAAGCCTTCTTTAAAAACATAAAGACCAAAGATGTATTTATGAGAGGTCTTAACTTTATTATTATTGGATTTCTTGTTTTCTTTTTCTTTTCTTCATTTAGAGGTCGTGTACAGGCACAATGGATTGTACCTATAAGCATTCCTTTACTATTAATCACTTTCCAATTCTTGACACAAAGAGAAAGATCAAGAACATGGTTTATACGATTGGCAGTTCTTAATATTGCTGTTATGTTAGTAGCAAGGGTATTAATGTCTTCTGTTGGCAGTCCATATGTTTCGTTAAATACTCACGGTAATGAACGCTGGGCGTTAGAATTGCAATCAAAAACAAAGGGACGAGACAAAATCTTCATCAATTCCTATCAGAATACTTCTACTTATTGGTACTATGCAAAGGAAAGAGCATACTATATGAAAAATTATTTAGGAAGAAACAATCACTTTGTGATGCTTCAAGATAAAAAAGACTTATCAACCAAAAAAGCGGCATTCGTTAGTAGAGTTCGATTGGACAGCACCGATTTTGCAATACAAATAAGAGGAAAAGATTCAATTTTTACGACCACTATTAATAATTATAAAGATCTATCTCATATAAAAATATTGATTCTTGAAAATGAATTTATTCTAAAAAAGAATTCTTTGAATACATTTAAAGTAGAGATAGAGAACACTTTTAAAAAGACGATTAATATTGATGATTTTGAAGTTTACATTGGATTTCAAAAAGCTAAAAAGAAGATAAAGGAATCAATAAAAGCTACTTTAAAAATTGATTCAAAATCGATTGCTCACAATGAAGTGCTCAAAGGAATTATATATTTTGACACATCAAAAATGCCTGATTCAGATATGTATCCAATACTAGGCATTGGTATTAGCAATTCAGAAAAAGTTGATATTATTAGAGTAAGTAAACTTCATTTATATAAATTGAGAGATTAAGATTTTCTCATACCTTTGCAATTCATACAATTATTTATGTTACGATTTAACAAGCTTACCAAAACAGAGACTTTCTTATTTATTGCTTTAGCAGTTGTTTTAATATTGTCCGTTTACTTTGGATTTACAGACAAAGTCTATTTTGATACTATTTTTGCTCAAGAAGATGGAGCGATAGAATATGCTACATTCTTTTTCTTATTATGCATAAGTATTCTACAATTCATAAGACTATTCGCAGCGAGTAAGAATAAAACAGTTTTATGGAAGCTTGGAATTTTCTTTTTTGCAGTTTTATTTCTTTTTGGTGCTGGAGAAGAGATCTCTTGGGGTCAAAGAATATTTGGTATAGAGTCGGGAGAATTTTTTCAAGGTAATAATCTTCAAAAAGAAACAAACCTACACAACCTAGAAATTGGAGGAGTTAAATTAAATAAATTGATTTTCAGTCAATTACTCACCATTGTTATGGCATTATATTTATTAGTAATGCCTTTTCTCTATCAAAAATTTAATGGAATTAAAAAGTTGGTTGATAAGTTTGTAATACCTGTTCCACAATTAAGTCATATTGTAGCTTTCTTAATCAACACAATCTTTATTGCAATACTTCCAAATTTAAGTCGAAAGTGGGAAGTCTATGAACTATTTTTTGCGGTGATTTTCTTACTTATATTCCTCAATCCAGTAAATAAGGATATATATTTAGTTAAATCTAGTAGTGATTCTTAAACTTTTTTGAATTCTATAAAACAAGTATCCGAAAAAGATTCCAGCAAGATATCCAGAAAGAATATCTAGCGGATAATGAACTCCTAAGTATATTCTACTATACCCAAAAAGTAAAGGGAAAATTACTAGAAACCAGATATACTTGTAGTGATTTTTAAGTACTAAGATCAAAAACACTGTAATTGTACTCGACAATGCCGCATGTCCTGAGTAAAAACTATAACCTCCTGGTTTGTATGTAAACGATCTAAGTTGTTCAACCACACCTTCTGTATTACAAGGACGTAATCGCTCGAAAGAGTGTTTGATGAAATTTGTAAACTGATCTGAAAATGTTACTACTAACGCTATAAATAACAATAGCAAAGAGCCATTCTTCCAACCCAGTTTTTTAAAGGTTAAAAATAAAAGTAAAGCAAACAATGGAGACCAATGAAATTGATTGGTGATTGCCAACCAAAATCCATCCCATTGTTCGCTTCCCAAATTATTAAGAAAAATGAGTAACTCAGTATCTTTATGTAAAAGACTTTCTATCAATTACTCACCTACTTTTAAAAGCTCTAATTCAAAAATTATATCTGCTTTTGCTGGAAACGGACCTCCTCCTGCTTCACCGTACCCTAAATAATATGGGATAAATAAACGAGACTTGTCTCCTACTCTCATTTTCAAAATAGCTTCTTTAAACCCTGTAATCATAGGCTGTTTATCCATTGTAAATGTAAAAGGTGCAGCTCCTACAGTACTTTTAATCATTTTACCATCTGCTAGGTATAATGTGTAATTTACTGTTGTAGGAACTGAGCTGTTAAACTTCTTTCCTTTTCCTCTTTTTAAGACAAGAATTTGAAGTCCAGATTCTGATTTTTTAGCTTTAGCTACATCCATTTTCTTATAAAAAATCTCTTTATCAGCCAAAAACTTATCATATCTAATTTTATCTGCAGCTGCCTTGTTAGCTAATCTTTCTTTTTCCTTAATTTCAGACTTAGCCAATTCATTTTCAAAAACTTTAGGTGCATCAAAGCTTTTAGCTTTACTTCCTCTTCTTACAATCTTTACAGATTTGATAAAATCGTTTTGAGCAATAGAATCCACAACATCTTGTCCTGTTACAACTTTTCCAAATACGGTATGCTTTCCATCCAGCCAAGGTGTAGGCTTATGTGTGATAAAAAATTGACAACCGTTTGTTCCTGGTCCAGAATTTGCCATCGATAAAATCCCTGCCTCATCATGTTTGTATATCAAAGCATTGCTTGAATCTCTTGGGATTTCATCAGAAAACCGATACCCTGGATTTCCAGTACCGGTAGCTAAAGGATCACCTCCTTGAATCATAAAGTCTTTTATTACTCTATGAAAAGTCAATCCATCGTAAAACTTTTTCCCTTTTAAAGAATCGGCAACTTTAGGATGAGTTCCCTCAGCAAGGGAAACAAAATTGGCTACCGTTAATGGTGTAGCATCTGTATACAGTTTAAGAACGATAGATCCTCTATCGGTTTCCATATCGGCATAAATACCATCTTCTAAATTTTTATATTTAGGATTACAAGCTGATAATACAGCAAGTGAAAAGGAAAGAATAATTATTTTTTTCATTTTTTATTTTAAGATTTCTAGTAATTCAATTTCAAAAATTAATGCAGAAAATGGCTCAATAAGCGCACCTCTTCGTTGGGGCCCGTAAGCTATTTCTTGTGGAATAAAAACTTTATACTTAGCACCTACTTTCATTAATGATAAAGCTTCATTAAAACCTGGCACGAATTGATTTGCTGCTGATATGTAAGGCTGTTTTCTTTCAACTGTGCTATCAAAAACTTTACCATCTATTGTAGTACCATGATAATGTATTTTTATTCTATCTGTTGGTTTTGGAGTGGTTCCTTTTCCTTTTTTGAGGATCATATATTGTAACCCACTCTTTGTTGTTACAATACCTTTTTTAGATTTGTTCGCCTCTAAAAAATCTTCACCTGCTTTTCTGTTGTCAGCAAATTTAATTTCATTCTCTTCCTCTCTTTTCTTAATTTTTTCTGCTTGTTTTTTATCAAAATAAGCTCTAATCACATTCTGCATCTGTTTATCTTCTATTAATAAATTAGTAGAATCTAAATAATCACGTATACCTTGCTCAAGAATTTTATAGTTCACCTCATCAAAGTTTACCTTTAATTGGCTCCCAAAACTCATACCTACTGCATAACTAACAGAGTCTAATTCATTATTTAATGATTTTACATCATTAGGCCCATTACATGAAATCATTACTCCAGAAATTGCAATATAGCCTAAAATCTTTTCAATACTCATTCTATACTTTCTTTTATATTAATTAATGTTACTAAACTTATAATTGATTGATTAACTCCAATTTTATTTCCATCTCCTACCAATCCAAACGCATTATAAGAAGGAATTACAAATTTAATTGTTTCTCCTTTCTTCATCGTTTTAATTCCTTGTTGCAGTGCAGGAATAAAATCTTCCTTATCTATTTTGTATTCTTTAATTCCTAATGCTTCTTTCGAATAAATTATATTGTTATTCAAATCCAATATTTCATAGGAAATTTCAACAATATCATCCATTTTAGGATTGGTTGTATTTTCTTCTACTTTTTGAATGTATTGATACCAATATCCAGTGGCAGACGATTGATACTTAGAAATACTGTCGTTTTTTATATACTGTAGGACTTTAGCTTCTTCAACTTTATTAATCTGTTTTAATTGTTTTGAAGTAGAAGCCAATGTATACGATTTACTTGACGTAATTGGTCTTCTCGCTTCTTGCTCTTCACAAGAAACTAGGATTAATAATAGCAATAAAACAAGATGCTTAAACCTCATATGATTTTTGTATCTCTTCTTTATAACTTGATAATAGACTTACAAATTTCTCAACTGTTTCTTCCATTGAAAGAAATGATTTACCTCCTGCTGCATTATCATGTCCACCGCCATCAAAGTGATTTCTTGCAAACTGATTTACAGAAAAAGAGCCTTTAGATCGAAATGATATTTTTATAATCCCTTGCTCTTTATCTTCTATGAAGATAGCAGCAACTGTTATGCCTGAAACAGATAAAGCATAATTAACTACTCCTTCCGTATCTCCTTTCTTAAAATTGTTATCTATTTTCTCTTTGGCTGAAATTGTTATGTAAGCCGATTTTAAATCTGACAATACTCTTAGATTTCTTAGTGCTTGACCCAACAATTGCAATCTTCCGTATGAATTTGAATCGTATACATTGTTATGAATTCGGTCATTTTCCGCTCCTTTATCTATTAAATCTGCAATAACCTTATGAGTGGTACTTGTTGTAGAACGAAAACGGAATGATCCTGTATCTGTCATAATACCCGTATACAAACAGGTTGCAATGTCTTTATCTACTAAATCTACATCTCCCATCATATCCATAAAATGATAAACCATTTGACTTGTAGAGCACATTTCAATATCAGAATACATATAGGTAAAATCATCTGGTTGTTGATGATGATCTATTAATGCAAAATCGTTTTCATAGCTTTCTAAGGTCTTTTGCATATCAGTTCCAACCCTATGCAACGCATTAAAATCTAATAAGAAAATAATCTCCGATTTCTTAATTGCTCTTTGTGATTGTGAATTTTGCCAATCAAATCGATACGTTGTATCTGATCCTGGTAACCAGTGTAAAAAGTTAGGATATTCATTAGGGACAACAACTGAAGGTGCATGCCCTTTCTTTTTCAAATAATGACACAAACCTAATGTAGAACCTATAGCATCTCCATCTGGATTCCTATGCCCTATAATAACTATGTTTCTAGGTGTCCTAAGAAAAGTTTGTAATTCCTTAAACTGTTTCAAAATCATAAGTGGCGAAGATACAATTTAATTAAAAAATTATGTACTTTTGCCGCGATTTTAAAACACATTAAAAAACAAAAAATGGCAACAAATAGAACATTCACCATGATTAAGCCAGATGGTGTAGAAAACGGACATACAGGAGCAATCTTAGAAAAGATCAATGCAGCTGGATTTAGAATTGTGGCATTGAAAAAAACACAAATGACTAAAAATGATGCTGAAACTTTTTATGCAGTTCATAACGAGCGTCCTTTCTTTGGAGAGTTGGTAGAGTTTATGACTAGAGGTCCTATTATTGCAGCTGTCTTAGAAAAAGAAAATGCTGTTGAAGATTTTAGAACTTTAATTGGAGCAACAAATCCCGCTGATGCTGCAGAAGGAACTATTAGACAATTGTATGCAACTTCTATGGGAGAAAATGCAGTACACGGTTCTGATAGTGATGAAAATGCTGAAATTGAAGGAAACTTTCATTTCTCTGGTAGAGAGATGTTTTAGTAAGAATTCTTTCTTTAAATATATTTAAAAACTCGTCACTTTCGTAACGAGTTTTTTTATTTTTAGATTATGAGTACTAAAAGTTAGAAAATATATTTACAAAACTGTCTTTATAAAGTCTTTCAAAAAACTGAAGTAATCTGTTAAATTAAGTAAAGAGATTGCTTCGTTTCACTCGCAAAGACAACTAACAACTAACAAAACTACACCAACATCAATTTAGAAACCAATTCTTCACCCATTTCTTCATTGATCATTTTAATAATTTTCTCTTTCCCATAACTCAATTCTTCTCTTAAAACCGAAGAGCTCAATCGAATAATTAATGTTTTGTTTTGCAACTGTACTTGTTCAGTATAGGAAACAACTCCTTGACCCATCAATTTTGCCCAAACTTCCTCTATCTGCATTTTTTGCATTCCTTTGGTCAAATTGTTCTCTTTGATAAAAGATTTCATCAAATCTTTTATTGGATTGGATTCGTTTTCTCGCTTAGCCATAGCTATAGTTTAAAAATTTGATAGGGCTTATTGCTTTGTTTTACAACATTCTCTGTCCTCTCAGAATGTGTATCTGTGATAAATATCTGTCCAAACTCATCATTATTAACCAAATCAATAATATGCAAAACTCTAGATTCATCTAACTTATCAAAAATATCATCTAACAACAAGATTGGAATCATATTAGATTGTTGCTTAATAAACTCAAATTGAGCTAGTTTCAAAGCTATTAAATATGTTTTTTGCTGTCCTTGAGACCCAAATTTTTTGATAGGATACTCTCCTATTTCAAAACTCAAATCATCTTTATGAATTCCAACTGTGGTATATTGAAGAATCTTATCTTTCTCTAGACTGTTCTTTAGTAATTCTTTATTTGATGAGATATGAAGCTGACTCTTATACACTAAGTTTACCTGCTCCTTATCATCAGAAATGATTTGATACTTTTTATTAAAAATAGGGATAAACTTCTCTAAAAACTCTTTTCTTTTCTCATAAATATTTGTCCCGTAAGAAATTAATTGCTCATCATACACCTCCAAATTTGTAGCGTCAAATGTTCTATTGGCAGCAAAGTATTTTAATAAAGCATTACGTTGAGAGAGTGTTTTGTTGTAAGCAATTAAATCTTTTAAGTATTGTTTGTCTTGCTGAGAAATTACTCCATCAATAAACCTTCTTCGTGTTTCGCTTCCTTCTACAACCAAATCTCTATCGGATGGAGAAATAATAACCAAAGGAATTTGCCCTACATGATCAGAAAACTTCTCATAAGCCTTGCCATTTCTTTTCAACATTTTCTTTTGTCCTCTTTTAAGGCTACAAATCATTTTCTCACTTCTATCTTCAATATTATAGTCCCCTTCAATAACAAAAAAGCTCTCATCGTGCTTTATATTATGAACCGCTACAGGATTAAAATAGCTCTTTGCAAATGACAAATAATAGATGGCGTCTAACACATTTGTCTTACCCACACCATTCTTTCCTACAAAACAGTTGATTTTTTCTTCAAAATCAAATGTCTTAGAATCAAAATTTTTAAAATTCAATAAAGATAATTTCTCTAAATACATATCTATATTCTTTCTAAGAAGAAGCTGCAAATTATTGAAAATTTACTAATTACAAGCTTTTAAAATCCAATTAAAAAAACTATTTTTGCGGCACTAATTTTTAAAAGAAATATGGCAACATATAAGAAGAGAGGCTCAAAACCTGCAAGTAGAAAAGAGAAGGAAGCGGCAGAAATGCAGAGTGCAACAGCTGAGGTGTTTAACACACTTGATGAAACTGCTTCTAAGTCAGAGCGATGGATAGAGAAGAACAACAAACCCCTTTTTTACGGGCTAATTGTTATTATTGCGCTTATTTTAGGATACTTAGGTTATAATAAATACATCGTTGAGCCTAATGAAAAAGAGGCTTCTGACGAATTAGCGTTCCCAAGAAAATATTTCAATGAGTCTACTACCGCCAGCGGAACTGATATAGATTCTCTTTTGAATCTTGGTCTTGATGGAGCTGATGGTAAATATGGTTTTTTAGATATTGCTACTACTTTTAGTGGTACAAAGGCAGGAAATATAGCCAACTATTATGCTGGAGTTTCTTATTTAAAGATGAAACAGTACGATAAAGCAATTGAATACCTAGATAAATTTAGTTCTGATGATGAACTTTTAGGACCTACTGCATTAGGTGCAATTGGAGATGCGTTTGCAGATCTTAACCAGCCTGAAGAGTCTTTAAATTACTATGTTAAAGCTGCTAACGAAAAAGATAACGAGTATACAACTCCGCTTTTCTTATTTAAAGCAGGAAAAACAGCAATGGATTTAGGTCAGTTTTCTAAAGCTGAAGGATATTTCCAAAAAATAAAAGACACCTATCCTACCACTCAAATTGGAAAGGATATTGATAAATATATCAGTAGTGCAAAATATGCGCAACAATAATGGCAACAACCAATTTATCACATTACGATAAAGCTACAATCCCAAACGCGAGTCAATTTCGGTTTGGGATTGTTGTTTCTGAATGGAATCCAGAGATAACAAAGAGCATGCACCAAGGTGCAATCGACACTTTGCTTGATTGTGGTGCAAAGCAAGAGAGCATAGTCTCTTGGGACGTTCCTGGGAGTTTTGAATTGGTTTATGGTTGCAGAAAAATGATTGAATCTCAACAAGTAGATGCAATTATTGCTATTGGAAATGTTATTCAAGGAGAAACAAAACACTTCGATTTTGTTTGTGAAGGTGTTACTCAAGGCATTGTTGATTTGAATATCAAATACGACGTTCCTGTTATTTTTTGTGTCCTCACAGATAACAATCGCCAACAGTCAATTGACCGATCTGGTGGTAAACTTGGAAACAAAGGAGTTGAATGTGCAGTAGCAGCGATAAAAATGGCAGCTTTAAGACACATTTAACAGCAGAACTTACCAACAATTCTTGACCACTTCTTTATTATTAAGTAACTTTGACATGCTACCATCATTGGTCTGATCTTTGTAGTGTTTAAAACAGATCTTATTAGAAATATAGAATGGGAATCTTCAAAAGAAAAAATAAAAAATTCGAATACAAGCCACGTTATTATAAGGGTGATGGAAATCCTTATGAGATGAAACACAAGTTTGATGAATTTAGAAGCACTACTGGGAAAAACAAAAATTTAAAAGGAAAGATCTTAAGTGCTGTCGAGGATTTAAAAGGGAATAATACTTCTATAGAATATAATGATGAAGTTTATGATCTTGAAAAACAAGGCGGAAATTCTAGTAAAATAATCATTTCCATTATCCTCGTATTAGTACTTACATTTTTATTCATTATAGATTTCGATCTATCCATATTTCGCGGTAAATAATGTCAGACATCATTCAGCTTCTGCCAGATCATGTGGCAAATCAAATTGCTGCAGGTGAAGTGGTACAACGTCCAGCTTCTGTGGTAAAAGAATTGTTAGAAAACTCTATTGATGCTGGCGCAAACTCTATAAAACTTATCATAAAAGACGCTGGTAAAACTTTAATTCAAGTCATTGATAATGGCAAAGGAATGAGCGTTACAGATGCTCGTTTGTCTTTTGAACGACATGCTACATCTAAAATAAAATCTGCTGAAGATTTATTCAAACTACATACAAAAGGATTTCGTGGTGAAGCATTGGCTTCTATTGCTGCGATTGCTCATGTAGAAATGAAAACAAAACCAGAAGAGATTGAGCTAGGAACTCATCTTAAAATAGAAGGAAGCAAAGTCACCTATCAAGAAATGACTTCTTCTCCAACTGGAACAAGTATTTCTGTAAAGAACTTGTTTTATAACATTCCAGCTAGAAGAAATTTTCTAAAATCCGATACTGTAGAAACCCGACATATTATTGATGAATTTCAACGTATTTCTTTAGCTCATCCAGAGATTTCTTTTAGTTTACATCATAATGGCAATGAGGTTTATCATTTAAACAGTAGTAATTTAAGAAAGAGAATCGTTTCTATTTTTGGATCTAAAATGAATGAAAAATTAGTTCCAATTGATGAAGAAACAGAAATGATTTCTATTGAAGGGTTTACTGCCAAGCCAGAATTTTCAAAAAAGAAACGAGGAGAGCAATTCTTCTTTGTAAACAATCGATTTGTCAAGAGTCCGTATTTGCATCATGCTGTAGTAGCTGCTTTCGATGGCTTGTTAGAACATGGTTCACATCCATCCTATTTCTTGTATTTGACTGTTCCTACAAAAAGTATTGACATCAACATTCATCCTACAAAAACTGAAATAAAGTTTGATGATGAAAAAGCCTTATATGCTATCTTAAGGGCAACGATAAAACATAGCTTAGGTCAGTATAGTATTGCACCTGTGTTAGATTTTAATAGAGATTCCACATTAGATACTCCTTATAATTTTAGTAAAAAAGCGTCTGTAGCCTCTACTCCAAAAATTACAATAGATCCAACATTCAATCCTTTTAAATCTGAAACTCAAAAAACTACAAGTTTTTCTCAAAAAAGAGATAATTCAAGTTGGGAAAGTCTGTATGTAACCACTGAAGCGGTTGAACAACAGGAAACGTTTTTTAAAGATGAAACTGAGCATCAAACGAGTAAGACTTTTCAAATTCAAAAGAAATATTTGATAAGCTCTATTAAGTCTGGTGTTGTTTTAATTCATCAGTCATTGGCACATCAACGTGTCTTATATGAAGAGTTTTTAGAAAGCATTACAGTAAAAGAAGCTCACAGTCAACAGTTGCTATTTCCTATTACCATTTCATTTTCTTCTGCAGAGATTGAAACCATTTACACGTTAAAATCAGATTTAGAAAGTGCTGGTTTTGTATTTGATGAGTTTACCAAAGAATCTGTAACGATTAAGGGTACTCCAACGTCTATATCAGAAAGTAAGATTACTACTGTGTTAGAAGAATTGTTAGAGAATGTTAATCTAGATGTGCCAGATGCAGAATTCAATCCATTTGATCAGATGGCGAAGTCTTTTGCAAAATCATTAGCAATTAAAACTGGTGCTTATTTATCACAAAAAGAGCAAGAAAACCTAGTAAATAACTTGTTTTCTTGTAAAGAACCAAGCATCTCTCCGTCAGGAAAAGTAATTTTTAAAACACTTACATTAAACGAGGTAGATCAATTATTTACAAGTTAAGATATGAATAGACTCACAGATACTATTAAGCACCTTATCATTATCAATGTGATTTTATTTGTTGCTCCGCAACTTTTAAAAATTGATGTCACAAATATTTTAGCGCTCCATTTTCCTGAAAATGAAAATTTTGGATTTTGGCAATATGTGACACACATGTTTATGCATGGTAGTTTTCCTCATATTTTATTCAATATGTATGCCTTGTGGGCTTTTGGAACTCCTTTGGAGCAAATGTGGGGAAAAAAGAAATTTATTTTCTTTTATTTCTCAGCCGGAATTGGAGCTGCACTAATCTACACTCTAGTCAACTACTATCAATTTAATTCTATTTATGATCAATTAATAAATGTTGGTGTATCATCTAACGAAATACAGAGTATACTTACAGCTGGTAAATATGATCAGAATAGCATAGATGTTCCATTAGAAACAATGCAAGAATTTTACAGCCTCTATTACACTCCTGCTGTTGGTGCTTCTGGTGCAATCTATGGAGTATTGGTTGCTTTTGGGATGTATTTTAAAGATGCAAAATTGGCTTTAATTTTCTTCCCAGTACCTATTGCTGCAAAATATTTTATTCCTTTTATATTATTAGGAGATTTATTCTTTGGGGTTACCAAGTATTCTATTGGAAATGTAGCACACTTTGCACATATTGGTGGCGCAATTATAGGTTTTATTATCGCTTACTATTGGAAGAGAAATCAATTTAAAGGACACCGTTAATGAGTTTTTTAAAAGACATACAAGCTCATTTTAAAAAAGGATCTATTGTTGAGCAACTGATCTACATCAATATTGGTATGTTTATACTCACACTAATCATTGGTTCTTTCTCTGGCCTATTTAAAGGTCAAGGGAATTTTATCTACGATTGGTTTTCGTTGTCATCTTCTTTTGACGTTTTTATTACAAGGCCTTGGACCATTATTTCTTACGGTTTTTTGCACGCCGACTTCTTACATATTTTATTTAATTGTATTGTTCTCTTCTATTTTGGTAAATTATTCTTAGACTATTTTACAGCTAAACAGCTATTAAGCTTCTATGTATTAGGAACTCTTTTTGGAGGTGTATTGTTTTTATTTAGTCAAAATTATTTCCCAGTATTTGAAGGGAGAATTTATCCTTTAGTAGGTG
>Ga0209223_10003523_pt1 | contig 14860 bp, 14 predicted proteins | sample COG_06_FD_184750 | JGI IMG/M metagenome (GOLD analysis project Ga0209223, IMG submission 184750) | Pelagic Microbial community sample from North Sea - COGITO 998_met_06 (SPAdes) (version 2) | ecosystem: Environmental > Aquatic > Marine > Neritic zone/Coastal water | place: Helgoland, sampling...
CGCGCCACGGCCACAGGATGAAAGATGTAGGCTTCGCCGCTCCGGCGCCGCATGTCCTTGTGTGCTTCTACCGCCAGCTCCCAGGCCTTCCGAATCTGCTTGCGGTCCGATTTCCCCTTGCTCTGCTCCGCCGCACGCAACAACCGCCTGTATTCACGAGCCAGGTCACGCTTTTCTATCTCGGGGTTGGGAAGAGTCATGAACCGTGAAGTTAATTAAGGCCTGAGGTGCAATGCCGTTTGGTAATGCCGATGTATTTTGGATGGATTAAATCTAGCCGATAAAAACATCTCCCATTCAAGGCTTGGTTGATAGAATTAATGGAGCTGAAGCGTGTTGAGGATGCCGACGAAAGGAATGAAATCTTTGTGGCTGTGTAATTCAGCGGTAGGAAAGTCCGAGACTTTTCTTAAACAATCGTTGGATACTATTGGAGAAATAAGCAACGTAGTTGCCGTTTGTGGCTCGCCATGTTTTGGGGAATCGAATCCAAAAGTGAGTTATGGGCGATTTGCCGACCGTCCTCAACGTCTGCATCATACCCTTACTCAAAGGTTGATTGGGCAGGATATTCGTCTCAAAGCGCAGAGAAATCAATGCTTGATTGAAGTTGAGCGAGCTCTAAACGGAATCAAACCCGATTTTATTTGGGTTGAGTTTGCCACTACGGCATGGCTTGCGAAAACAGCTCTAGAGGAAATTGGAGTTCCTTTTTTTCTTAACGTGCATGGATATGACATCACACGCGCCTTTTCTTCATCCGCATATAAGAGTGGATTCATTGAACTATCGAATCAGTCTGCCGGAGTCATTTGTGCCTCACACCACACTCGAATGCTTTGTCAGGCAGCTGGGGTAAATGCAGATCGGTTGCACATGATCAGATTGGCAATTAATGCAGGGCTGTTTCCCGATGTCGAACCAAAATCCCATGAACCCAGCGTAGTTCATTTTGGGAGATTAACCGGCAAGAAAGGGCCAATGATTACACTGGAAGCTTTTGCTTTGGTTCATCGAAGACACCCCAATGCCAAGATGACATTCATTGGTTCAGGCCCTCTGGAGTCAGAGTTGCAAAGTCGAGTAACGAAACTAAATCTTGATCATGCGGTTCGATTGATTCCCGCTCAACATTGGCAGGATGGATTAAGGGAGGTCAGCCGGCATTGGATCTTTTGCCAGCACAGCATTACCCACATTGACGGAGATCAAGAGGGTTTTGCATTGTCACCGGCAGAAGCTGCCGTCATGGGAATGCCTGTAGTTTCCACTTACCATAATGGAATTCCTGAGCATGTAATCGACGGTACCAGCGGTTTTCTCGTCAAAGAGCATGACTTTGAGTCAATGGCAGAACGTATTAATCGCTTAATAGAAGATCCTAAGCTACGCAAGGAAATGGGGGCACAGGGGCGTGAAAATATTCGCGCTATGTGTAACCCGGATAAGCGATTGAGGCGGATTCAAGACTTAATTACCACAAATGTATCTGGCGATGTCCAACATCGCCAATGATTGATCGCAACCCATACCGATAGCTCGGCAGCCATCTTTGTCAACAAAAAAACTGGCGCCAACCCAAGAAGCGTGTTAGAAAGAGAATTTACAAGCTTCTGTCGCCCCTAGGTACTTTTTAAGGCTGAATGGTGCGAGACGAGCACGTTGCACCAACATCACCACAGGACAGAGCTCCTTTGCCAACTTCGACAAAAAGTCAATGCTTGTAATCAAGCATCTCAAGAAACCAACGAAATCATGGCCAAACCGTCGAATTGGGTCCGCCCCCATTCACCGATGCTCCGCTCGATGTCGTAAAATGTGACCCTCGTGCTCTCTACCGTATGGTATTGAAGGACGCATACCATGTTCGTGGCGGCGAGTCCCGCCTTCTGTAGAGAACATTCGCGCCAAAGCCAAGGGATGGGCGATTCACCAATCCGCAGCCGAATGTGGTTCTGCGCACCCACCTTCTTGGCCCAGCGCATGCACTTATGCCCCCCTCCCTATTGCTCAAATCAGCCACAGGCGAAAACCACTTGTATTAAAGGGACTGGCCACGCTGCTCTGTTGGGACTAGGGAGAATCATGGGATGAGCATTATATTTATATATATGATGGAAGGACCTCTATTCTCTGTGCTCTGCACGAACTACAACAATGGAGAATTCATTCCAGAGATGATCAATAGCCTCATTCAACAGACTTACGCCCACTGGGAGTTAGTCTTTGTAGATGACGGCTCTTCCGACAATTCATTAGAGCGAATCGAGGACTTTCGCAGTGACTCACGAGTACGGGTTTATTCCTCACCCACAAACATTGGTGCCGGAGGTGCAGCAACAATAGCTGCAGAACAAGCTAAAGGCTCATTAATGGGACGGCTAGACGCTGATGATGCATTGAGACCAAACGCAATTGCCATCATGGTCAAAGCACACACCCGACACCCCGGAGCCTCGCTCATCACGAGTCAAGTAATCGCATGCGACCCTCAACTCCAACCTGTGACTCCAGCATGGCACAAAAATATGCCTCTTCCAGAGGGAAAGTCCATAATTGAACACCCCTCAGTTGGTCATTTCGCAACTTTCAAAACTTCTAGCTACAAGCAGACCACCGGATTTAATCCTGGCCTAAAGAGAGCCGTTGACTTAGATATTTACATCAAGCTTGAAGAAGTTGGGCCGGTTGTTGTTTTAGACTGTCAACTTTACCTCTATCGTCAAAACATCAACGGTATTTCCCAAGGTCACAATGGCACGTTGGCCAAAGCTTTGGCGTATCAAGTAATGATTGAAGCTTACTTCAGAAGAAAATCTTCCGCATTTAAACCTAATATTTCCAGAAAAGATGCGCGCGCCATGCGAATGCGACAACATCAAATCGACATCTCTCAATCTTTGCCCCTTGCAGCTCCTTGGAAGCTATTCTTCTCCACAATCGAATCTTTCCCTGAATTATTAATCGACCCAACAATGTTGCGCAACACATTATCAGCTACTCTGCGAAACATTCGAATTTTTAAAATATGATCTACCATGTCACATATAAAAATATGGGTGGAATCAACACGTACATCCACAATCTAAAAACCGGCTCACCCAACAACCACTTCATCTTCGAGATTGGCAAAGGGAAAGAGGCCACTGAAATACCGAGACTTACATCCCAGATTCACCCTGAAGACTGCTTAATCATACACGACCCTACTTTCTGTCGACATCTGACATGCACTACAATGTGTATTCTAATTGTTCTCCACGGTGACAGCCCCTTCTATTATTCCGCAGTTCAAGAATTTGGTCAATATGTTGATGGCATCATCGGTGTTTCGGATGTAATGCCAGCTAATATTCCAAAGCGTTTTCACTCTAAATTGTTAACCCTTGGGCCTACCATAACATTCAGAAAATCTACCCCAATACCACTTAAAGAAGATGGCAATCTTAAGCTAATTTTCATCGCCAGAGAAGATAAAAACAAAGGAGTCCATCATCTCCCTTCTATTGACCGGATTGTCACTCAAAACGGGATTCACACCAAATGGACCATTGTACTCGGCAGCAGACCAGAGAAAATCCTCCAATTTCGAGACTGGATAGGGCGGCAGAGTTCGAGGGTTAACGTTTTAGAGAACGTACCAAACGACAGAATTACCGAACTCATCAGTAAACACGACTCACTTGTTCTACCTAGTGGTTCCGAAGGTCATCCTATGGTATTGATTGAAGCTCTTTCTCAGTCCGTCCCGCCATTTACCTTCTTTTACTCCACCAACTGCAAGAACCATCTTCCTATTGACCCAGAAGGTATTGTGGGACCATCATACGATCCTAATGAGCTTGCGCATCGTCTCATTCGCCACCACCAGAGATCAAAGCAATCCTTAAGTGAGTGGCAGAATTACGCTCGAGCTTTCATCCATGAGAACCACAACCCAATCAAAAAAAATACAACACTTAACAAATTTCTCGCATCACTACCTCGGACCCAGAAGTCACCAAGAAAACTATTGTATTACAAATGGAAGCGAAGATTCTTAATTTTATTGAGGAGGTGGTAAACCTATTCATTCACATTGCCCGAAAGGATGAAACAGCATTCCAATGAAAAAAGTGATGGGTAAAAAGCGACCAAACCATTATTCTTTTCAAACACCCATGAAAGGGAAGATGAAGTTCCTCCTGCACTTCACAATCGGCCTCATTACCGTCCTAGGCTCTCTGATAAGAAGGAGCCAAAAAGCCCGAGCTCAAATGGTAATTGACGTACAAACGCATCACCTCAACCGATATTTACTCAATGCCCTGAATCTTTTTCAAGACAACGTAACCATCCAACTGCATACTTCTCATCGCAACCTCGCAGAAATTGGTGAGCTCAAAAGAAGTAAGCGCCTCGGCTCTGAAATATTAGATTTTTCTCAAATAATTTACTCGCCAAAAAGTAAAGGAAATGTCGCAATAAGCATCGACTACTTTCAAGGAAATTTTGACAATCGCGTCCCTATTTGGAGGCATCCTAAGTTCGATGAAACTTGGACCCGAGACACATCGAAAATGAACCAAGTTGTATTTGCAGGGTCCCACTCAAACGCCTACAACGATTTTGATGAATCACTTTGGTTGATGCCAAACCGGCTCAAACAAATTGAGTTTATCACCAACCACATCACTGCCATTCATGTCCACCATTGGATGGCAAGCAACCACGACTACGCCAATCTTCTTGCCAACTCGAGTCACTTCTTGTGCCTCCCTGGTTACAAAATGCCCTTATGCCACAATTTATTTGAGGCCATAGAATTCGGTTGCGTGCCAATTGTGCACATTTCCTATCACAAGTGGCTGGAACCTGCTCTGAAGAGCGCGACCACATTTTTCACCTACTCAACCATGGATGAATTGAGCTTACTCGTTGACAGAATCCTATCTGGTCAAATGAATGAGGAAACTCGTTCGGCACAATCCAAAATAGAGGAATGGATTGACAATGAATACGCACTTGACGATATACTCAAATCATCAATTGCTCGAGGTGAGATTATACTCTGCGCAGAAGAAGACAGTGTGGCCATTCACGAAAATCGCAACGTATGATTTCCGTGCTTATTCCCAACTACAACGGCGCACCCTTTATCAAGGGCTGTATCGATTCACTATCAGAACAGCTAGGAATAGGTGATGAGATTGTAGTAGTTGATGATCATTCTACTGACGATTCCCTTCCTCTTCTTAAGAACCTGAGCGAGCGTAACCCGTCCCTTGTTGTCAGCATTAATCCAAATCGAGGCGGTGCATCTGCAAGAAATCATGCACTTTCCATTTCCAAGCATCCTTGGATTCAATGGCTCGACATAGACGACTACCTTGGAAAGAATAAACTGAGGCACCAACGATTGAAACTGAAGGACCATCCAAATTCCATCGCTGTGAGTCCTTTCGTTCCATTCATTGATAACCCAGAGAATGGAACCATTCAGGAAGATAGAGATTGGGACTGCTCTGAGATTGTGACCGGAGCAGATTGGCTGGCATCAGAACGGATGACAATCCCTGCATGCTGGTTTGGCCCGAGGCATATCTTCGAAAAGGCAGGTCCTTGGGATACAAAACTCAAAATCAATCAAGACGGCGAGTACTTTGCACGCGTTTTAGCTACATCGGAATCTGTCATTTTTACACCCAATGTCCACGTATGGTACCGACGTGGCAACAGTGAATCGGTTTCTCAGTTCACAGCCGAAAAAGCAGCGTCCCTTTTTACCAGTATTGATTCCATCCACAGGACCGCATTGACCCTCGAAGATTCTGACCGCATGCGGCAAATGGTCGCCAATCGATATCAGCAAGCGATCTACACGGCATACCCACATTGTCCTGACGGCCTAGCTAAAGCAAAAAGAATACTTCGAAACTTGCCCAAGCCCAACATCAGCAATCCCAATGCGGTGAGTCTTTTGAGCAGAATCATCTCCACCGTTTTCGGATGGCGAACACTCACCAAACTTCGTTTACTGAGAAACAAATTGTCCTCATGAGTGCCCGAATTGCCATCGTCACGACCAAGCAGCCGGGCACCAATCCCAGAATGCGCAAAAATGCCGACGCCCTTTCGGCTGCAGGTTATGATGTGCAGGTAATGTACGCCTTCAATGCCCCTTGGGCCGATGAGACCGACCGCCATGTCTTCGAACATGCGGCGTGGAGTCACCAGCGGGTCGGAGGACATCCACAAGAGGCATCACGAGCCTATGCCCTTCAGCGATTAAGAAGGCAGTGGGCGCGATGGACAGGAAATTTGCGCGGCACATTCAACCCCAATCTGATCGCCTATCTCCATCGACTGGAGCAGTTTCAACCCGATTTGGTCATCGGGCACAATCCAGGTGCGCTTCCGATCCTATCGGAATGGAGTCCCCGGGGACCGGTACTCTTCGACGCCGAGGATGACCACCCCGGCGAGTTCGATTTAACCTCACATGAGAGCCAACGCGCAGCCCAATTAGAGGCCAACGAAATCCGAAACCTCACGCACATTTCTGCAGCAAGCCCAATGATCGGAGAGCAGTATCAACTTCGATTCCCTCATCTCCAAATAACCCCCATCGACAATGCCTTCGAGCGGACACTGCAACCAGAATTCCAACCGCTAAAGCAGGATACGCTCAGGCTGGTTTGGTTTTCTCAAGTGGTCGGATTGGATCGTGGAATTCAAGAGTTACTGCAAGCCTTGAGTCGGGTCGCTGATTTGCGCATTCATATCACGCTCATTGGATTGGCAGATGAAAGGGTGCGCCGGGACTTGGAGTCATACCTCTCTTCGCCTCATCACACATTGTCCTTCAAAGCTCCTGCGCTCGAAAAGACATTGCTCGAGGAATTGGGACGACACCACATCGGGCTGGCCATAGAAAATGGCAAGACACGCAATCGACAACTGTGCCGAACCAATAAACTGTTCTGCTATCCCTTGGCCGGCTGCCTGACCCTGGCAAGCCACACCCGTTCTCAGGCTCAATTCCTGGAGGAGCACTCCGAAGCCGGCGTGGTCTTTGAATCATACGAAGGCCTCATTCGACTCCTTCGCGAGTGGAAAGATCATCCGAAAGCACTGCAAGAAAAACGCAAAGCCGCCTGGAAATTGGGCCACGACACGCTCAACTGGGAAACCGAGTCCAAGAAGCTTCTCGCTTTGGTCGGTAAAATACTTCGAGACGCAAAATGACGAATCTCCCCATTGCCATGCTGCATCATGTGGAGAACAGAGAGGACTGGGCCTCCTTGAAACCGTATTGCATCGAAAGAAAAACCCTCATTAGGCTGCTGGACCAAATTGAGCGAAGTGGAAAGAGAGGGGTCTCCTTGATGGATGCCCTCGAGTACCCGAGTAGCAAAAAGGTCGTACTCACATTTGATGACGGGGCGCAACACCTGTGGGATTTTGCCATCCCAGAATTATTGAACCGCGGCATGACGGCCTCTTTTTTCATCCCAACACATCACATCGGCAAGACCAATTCATGGGACGTGGAAGAGGACAGAGCCGAAGTTCAGTTGATGGATGAGACAGCCATCCGTGAACTACACAAATCGGGAATGGAAGTAGGGGGGCACTCTCACCATCACATTCGATTGGGTGAGGTGGAGGAATCGCGTGCCATCCAAGAATTGCGGATTTCGAAGGAGATTTTGGACGACCTCATCCAAAAGGAGACACAATCCATGGCTTGGCCCTATGGAAGTGTGCCGGAAAATTCCGCAGAGCTGCTCCATCAGTCCAATTGGAAATCGGGTCTGGCCATCTTCAGTCCAGACGCACACCCTGCTAGGATGCGGCGGTTCATCATTCACGATGGCGACACCTCACAATCGATGCACCTCAAATTCGGGCCGCTGTATCGGGCCTATCGCAGCGTAATGGACCGTAGGATGTCACCCACTTCTTCCCGAAATTGAAGGCATGGTCCGCTCTGTGCTTGTCATTTACCCTCACTGGCCCCCTTCCAACCTGGTTGGGGTCCACCGCGTGCGGCTCCTCGTCAATGAGATGCCAGACCTTGGCTGGAATCCCATTGTACTTACAGTGCATGAAGACGACTACGAAGAGCCCCACGCAATTGGTTCTGAATCGCTCGTTTACAAGGACATTGAAGTCGTCAAGGTGAGGGCACGGCGACCTCTGAAGATTGCAGGAAAGCGGCTGGTTGGAGACATCGGGCTACGGGCATGGGGAGCGTTACGCAGAAAAGCCTTTGATCTGGCCACTACACGAGAAATCGACTTCGTTTGGTTTTCCTTACCCTCTTGGTATCCCTGCCTATTTGGGCCCGCGTTGAACCGCAAATTCGGGATTCCATACGCCATTGACTACCAAGACCCTTGGGTACATGATGTGGCCGCGCAATACAAATGGCATCATCGTGCACAATGGACCGTTCGCCTTGCGCGGTTCCTGGAACCGAGGGCGCTGAAACGGGCCGCCTTCCTCTCCGCCATCAACCGCGACTACATGGCAGGGCCTATCGAGCGCCATCAGAGAATCCAAAGTCTTCCCAACCTCGAGGTTCAGCTCGGCTTCAGTCAAAAAGATCATGATGCAGCGCCATCGGACATCCAACCACCCTGGCCATCCGACAAGAAAGTCATCCTCTATGCTGGTGCCTATTGGGAGCAGGGAGCCCCTTTGTTCCGCGAACTGCTGGAGGCGTTGGCACAAGTGAATGAGTCACACGACATCGATTCTGATTTTCATTTCGCTTTCATTGGGACAGGCCACCCGCGGTTGCCCTCACTTCAATCCATCATCGATAAACTGGGCTTGTCAGAATTTGCCTCGGAATACCCAGATCGGATTCCCTACCTCAACGTCCTCTCCTTGTTGAATCAATCCTGGGCAACAATGGTCATTGGGTCCACTGCCGCGCACTACAGTGCGTCCAAAGTGTTCCAACTTCTACTCGCAGGAAAACCCATTCTCGCCTATTTCCATCCCGCCAGCGAAGGCCAGGAAATACTGAAGGACTGTCATGCCCATCAATACTTCAGCCACTATCTAAGCGAAGATGCAACTGCCCGCAAGGCCGAGCTGCGCAGCAACCTGCTGAAGCTCCTCACAAACCCTGTCCATTGGACTCCCAATCTGGAGCCCTTAGAACAACACAGTTCGACCTCCGCGGCGAGAAAGCTGGTCAACACATTTGAATCCTGCCTCTAATGCGCCGGCTTGCCATCCTCAGCACCCACCCGATCCAGTACAACGCCCCATTGTTCCGGATGTTAAATGAAGATCAGGGCGTTGAACTACAGGTTTTCTTCTCCAAGACATGGAATCAAGTCAAATTCGATCCAGACTTCCAACGCGAAGTCGTCTGGGACATCCCGGTCTCAGAAGGCTATCCTCACGCAACCTACGACGCCTCATCCAAAGCGGGAAAAACGTCTTTGGTGGCGGCCATCCGAGACTTTAACCCGGACACCCTGCTCGTATATGGGTGGAACTTTCCTGGACACTTGGCCATGATGCGCCATTTCCACGGCTCGATTCCGATTTGGTTCCGGGGAGACAGCCATCTACTCGACCCGCTGCCGCTTTGGAAAAAAGCCTTGCGGCGACTGTGGCTGACATGGGTCTATCGACACATCGACTTCGCCTTCACGGTAGGCTCGGCCAATGAGGCATACTTCGAGTGGTGCGGACTCAAGCCACATCAAATGGCCAGAGCCCCTCATGCCGTTGACAATGACTTTTTCGAAAAAGAAGACAACAGCAGGCGAGAAGAAGCAAGGCGGTGGCGAAGTGAGCTCGGGATTGAACCCACGGACCATGCCGTACTTTTCGCGGGAAAACTAGAACCCAAGAAGCAGCCCGGATTTCTGCTTCAAGCATGGCACGATCTAGGCGATTCAAAGTCCCACATCCTCATCGTTGGGTCTGGGCCTGAAGAACAGGACTTACAACGCAAATGGGCCGACGTCCCTGGCGTGCATTTCCTCGGCTTCCAAAATCAGCAAAAGATGCCCACAGTGTATAGAATGGTGGACGTATTTTGCCTCCCTTCTACAGGACCAGGAGAAACGTGGGGGCTGGCCATCAATGAAGCCCTCGCATCAGGCACACCCTGCATTGTGAGCGACCGAGCCGGATGCGCACAAGACATGGGCCAACTGTCTCAACACGTTCATGTCGCATCACCAAAGGACCGGCACCAATGGACCCAAATTCTGAGTGGTATTTTTAATGGTGCGCCTCGGGCGTCCATCGAAATACCACGTCCATTCTCTCATGACGCCATGATGGCCCAGATCCATCGCCAATTCAACCATGAATAAGCCCCTCGCCTCCCACAAGATCTTGGCTTTGCTTCAAGGCACAGAATTGTTGGGCAAAGAGCGCGGCAATTTGGAAGCCTTGTCGGCTCTTCACAACCAAGGAGCGACCATCATGGTGGGAGTGTCAGGGCGCGTCCCAGGAGGAGGAAGCATCGGAGAGGAGGCGCGTCGGCGCGGATTTAAAACGCACGAATTTCCCATGGGCAGCCACTTCGCAAAAGAGTGGATGCTCAAGGACAAGGGATACAGGAATCGTCAACTAAAGCGATTGGTCACAAACAGCCGACAATTGAACGCCCTGATTCGCAAATGGAAGCCCTCACACATTCACATAGCTGCGCATACCACATATCTCTTCTTCGCACTCGCACTGTTATGGAATCGTACTCCATTGATTTTCCGGTGTGGCGACGCTCCCCCTACAAAATCAGCATTCCAAATGTTCTTTTGGAAGTGGATGGTCTGCCGCAGTAATCGAATCGTGGCCATTAGTCATTTCATCAAAGGCCAAATTTCAGCGACGGTTCCAAGCGCCATTAAAAAGACAAGGGTCATTCACAACATTGCCCCAACGCGAAACGGACAGGCTTCATCGGCAGAAATCGAGCGACTGAAAAAGGTAAAGAAGCCCTTCCAACTAGTTTATGTCGGACAAATCCACCCCATGAAAGGGGTACCTGAGCTGATACAAGCATTGGTGAACATCGATGACGACTGCATTGGATGCTGGATTATAGGCGGTAACCAGCACACCATAAAAATCGAAAAAAGCCTTCAAACCACGGCAAACACTTCCAATGGCAGAACCTCCATTGAATGGCTTGGCTTCCACAATGATCCAAGGCCATTTTACGCAGCTGCCGATTGGCACATCGCTCCTTCCGTTTGTGATGAAGCTTTTGGCAACGTAGTGCGTGAAGCGCAAAGCATGGGTACACCGAGTATCGTAAGCCCCAATGGCGGTCTACCAGAAACCATTGAAGAAGGAAAATCTGGCCTGATTCTCGATTCAGTTTCGCCCGAAGCGATTCAAGCCTGTATCCAACGTGCTATCCAACTGAATCAAAACGAATTCCGAATGGCAGCTGAACAACATGGCGCTTTCACCAACAACCAACTGCTCTTCGAGGAATCATGGCAGAACGCGCTGGACTAGAACTCCAATCAATAAGGCCAAGCCACATGCCACATGGCATTTTGGACTTTTTTTGCCTTATTCTGGTGGCATACGGGCTCTTCACGCCCAATCCAATGGAAATCGCTTGGTTCGCTTGCATGCTCATCATCCTCATGCGGCTGTGGATGTGGAAACAGTACCCCGCCATCCTACTGTATCTCTTTTCCATTCAGTTCATGGAGTCCCACGCTTCGCTATTCGAAGCCAACAATTATGGCATCACACTCAATGAACTGTTCCCAGGTTCTGGTAAGCAGACCTGGTGGATGGCCTCATTTGGACTACTCAGCATGATGGTGGGGACGCAAATCCTGCTTCAACGCGCCCGGACATTCAGCATTCCGTCATTCGAACACCTTCAACATCAAGCGGAGCGCATAAGCCAAACCCGCCTTCTGTTCTGCATCTTGGTCTCCCATGGATTGGCCTCATTGGTCGACAGGCTCATCCCTTATGGAAGCAGCTTGGCCCAATTCGAAACCTACATCAGTGGCATTCCCAATGCACTCACCTTTGCGTTCGGTATTCACTTCTTCCTGACTCGGAGGCGTCCTTTGCTTGTTTACGCACTCTTTCTTTACCTGCTGATCACAAGCTTTTACAGTTACTTCTCCTCATGGCGCGAGCCCCTCGTCATGGTCTTAGTGTGCTATTTCGTTTCACTGAAGAAATTTGAAACCCGCGAGTTATCGAGACTAGGCCCCATCATCATTCCCGCATTGGGGCTCGTGCTCGTTTGGCAAGCCGTGAAAGGTGAGTATCGCGAGTTCATTTCCGGAGGCATTCAAGATCAATCCATTCGAGTCACCCAATCGGAGGCACTCGGCAAATTCGTCGAGTTGGGAACCACAGCTCTCAATGAAAATCAAACACTCGATGACCCCGTCATCAGCGCCACCTATCGTCGCGCAGGGTATCTGGAGTACTTCTCAGCAGCTGTCACGAAAGTCCCTGCCGAGATCCCCCACCAAAAAGGTGCACTGCTCTCCGAAAGCCTCTCCTTTGCCCTCATCCCCCGAATCATCAACCCAAACAAAGGCGTCAAAAGCGACAGAGAAAAAGTGGAGCGCTTCACCGATTACTACTTCGGTGGTGCACGCAATGTCTCCTCATTCAGCTTAGGACATTATTGCGAAGCTTACATCGATTGGGGCCCAACTGGCATGATGGTCCACCTGTTCATCTACGGAATCATTGGAGGCGTACTGATTGTCATCACCACGAAAAGAACACGAAAACTCAATCCCATTATTGCCTGCGGAGTTCTGTGGGTCGTTTTGATCCCTTGGGGCACCTTCCAGCAAGATTTTACAACCATCTCAGGAAAACTAGTTTGGGGCTCTATCTGCCACCTCCTCATCTTCTTCCCCCTTTACAAATGGGGGAATCGTTTCATTCAATCCTGAATAGCTCCTAAACATGCTATTCAACAGCCCTGAGATTCTGGTTTTTCTGCCTATCGTTTTTGGTTTTTATTGGTTCGTCATCCAATTCAGCCAAAGTGCTAATCCTCCTTCTGCTCGTTACTTTTATTGTCTTCGAGGTGCAGTGGGACTGGGGCTTCCTCATACTTATATTCTGAAACCAATTACCAATAACTCAGAAATTCGCGAGACAATGGAGACCGCTCGACATAATCAATCAAGTGAAATCATCAGTCTTGTTGTAACCACATTCAACCGCCCTGCAAAATTGAAGCGAATGTTGTCTTCAGCTTTAAACCAAACCCGTCATCCCTATGAAATCATTGTGGTCAACGACGGAAGCACTGATGATTACAATGAAGTGAAAAGTTGGGCATCCACCTTGCCCACCTTGATCTGGATTGACCAAGAAAACGGAGGCGTAAGCACAGCCAGAAACAAGGGTATCCAACAAGTCACTACTCTCTACACGTGCTTTTGTGACGACGATGACTATTGGCTACCTAACCACATTGCTAGCCTGGAGCACGGTATTGCTAAAGTCAAGAACCCTGCAATCGTCCATACGTATCGTTTTGATGAATACCTCAAGGGCGAGCTTCGACCAGCGTTGATGACGCCAAAGCCCGCGCAAATGACTTGGCAGGAACACTACGTGACATCTGGAGAGATGGTGATTTGCAGCACATGTATGCCGACTGTGGCCCTGCGAGAATATCCATTCCCAGAATCAGAAAAATTTGCCGAAGACCATGAGCAGCGGCTACGAGCTATGTCGAAATATGACGTGCACCCGGTCTTTCAACGGACCTCTGTGGTAGACCGTACTGCTGAAACTGCAACAAACAAAAGTGTCTTCTTAATTTCCAACGAGTATCGTCGAAGATTTCAAGCCATATTCGTCGTTCCCGAAATCAGAAATTCCATCCGACGTCAATACCGACACCAGGCGCTATTCCGGTGGACGAGTCTTGAGCTATCCGAACTGCGGCAAAATCGAAGGGACGCCTTCCCCACCCATTGGCTACGCGTATTTCCACGGGTTCGATCTATATCCAATCTGAAGACATGGCTTCTTCATTGTTGGTGGTACTTCAAACAAGACTGAATCTTAAATGCTCTTCAACAGCCCTGAGTTTCTGCTGTTTCTGCCGATTGTCTTTGGGCTGTATTGGTTTGTCACCCAACGCAACCTCAAGGCGCAGAACCTGCTCCTGCTCGTTGCATCGTATGTGTTCTATGGCTGGTGGGACTGGCGCTTCCTCGGGCTGATAGCCCTCTCCACCGTCGTCGACTTCCTTGTCGGCATCCGCATCGAAGAGGCCGATGGTCGGCAGCGCAAGAAACGGTGGCTGTGGGTCTCCCTCGCCGTCAACCTCGGCATCCTCGGCTACTTCAAATACACAAACTTCTTCATCGAGAACTGGATCGCCGCCTGGGACTCCCTCGGCGTCACCATGCACGCCTCCACCCTGCAGGTCATCCTGCCCGTTGGCATCTCCTTCTACACCTTCCAGACCCTCTCCTACTCCATCGACATCTACCGCGGCAACCTCAAGGCCACCCGTGACCCCGTGGCCTTCGCCGCATTCGTCTCGTTCTTCCCGCAGCTCGTAGCTGGACCCATCGAGCGCGCCACCAACCTCCTGCCGCAGATCACCTCGCCCCGCACCTTCACCTACGAGCAGGGGCGCGACGGCATGCGCCTCATCCTCTGGGGCATGTTCAAGAAGGTCGTCGTCGCCGACTCCTGCGCGCCCTACGTCGACATGTGTTTCGACAACCCCGAGGCCTTTTCCGGCGCCACCCTCATCCTCGGCGCCGTCCTCTTCTCCTTCCAGATATACGGGGACTTCTCTGGGTACTCCGACATCGCCATCGGCACCGCCAAGCTCTTCGGCTTCGAGCTGATGACCAACTTCAAGTTC
>Ga0209223_10003528_pt1 | contig 14842 bp, 17 predicted proteins | sample COG_06_FD_184750 | JGI IMG/M metagenome (GOLD analysis project Ga0209223, IMG submission 184750) | Pelagic Microbial community sample from North Sea - COGITO 998_met_06 (SPAdes) (version 2) | ecosystem: Environmental > Aquatic > Marine > Neritic zone/Coastal water | place: Helgoland, sampling...
TCTTTGCACATCAAAGGTTCCCCTCGTGAAGCTAATGATACAAACTCAACCTTCCCCTCTATTTGATCGATAATATCTTTAAATGTATCAAATGTCATATGACCCATAAAATTGTTAGATTTTTTGTTAAAAATATTGTCTGTTTGATAACAAAAAACACACCTATAATTACAAATAGAAGTTGGTTCAATTTGTAAATAAGGTGGAAATTCATCAAGTATTTTTTCTTGTGGAAAAACTTCATATCGATACCTGTGATAAAGGTATTTTCCTATGTTATTGTCATCAATTGTCTTTATTTCTTCAATTACGTTTGGAGTTAACTTAAATTGAGACTCTGTTTCGTGTTTATCTTTACTTAAGTCCCTGACTATTTTTTCAAAAATATCTTTTTTAGTGGTATTTTCTTCATTCTTTATCTCAAATTTTAAAGAGTTTATAATTTTATTTATATCAACATCATTATCTTTTTTTATAATTTTAATCTTAGAAAAACTATTATGTTTTTTATATATATTTTTCATTTTCTTTTTACACCATTGCTAATCAACCAATATTCTACCCCTGGAATTTGCCATTTATAATCTACATCACAACCACCCCAAGATTTAATTGGCATAATTTTTTTTCCCATCCATTTTTGTGGTAATAAACCATCCTTTAAATTCTCTAAACACTTGGGTCTTACAATCGATAAGGACATATCAGCAAAATATACATTTCCTTGTGAATCTCTATCGCAATTAAGAGTTTTTGGATTACCAAAATACTCAAAATTTACAAATGGCTTTAAAGATCCATCAGATTCAAGTTTTCTAGCTCTTAAAGGGCTCCACATATTATAAACTGATGTTGTTACCGCTGAGTCAAAAGATTTATTTTTTTTAAGTAATGCTATTCCTTTATCAATAAGTTTAAAATTTATTGTTGGTGCGTTTGCAAATAGAAGAACTACTAGTTCAATTTTTCTTAAATTTTTTTTTTTTACCTGATTGTAAGAATATTCAAAAACATGATCACCTAAAGCTTTATTTGTGTTAAGTTTTTTTGGTCTATCTATGAATTCAACATTGTACTTTGAGCTAATTTTTTTAATTTTATCACAATCTGTTGCGACATAAATTTTGTCAATAAATTTTGATTTTTTTGCAGCAATTAAGGGATATTCACATAACGCTCTGCCTAAAACTTTATAAGTGTTTTTTCCAGGAAAGCCTCTACTACCTTTCCTTCCTATCATGATGGCTGTTATCATTTTATTTTATTTTTAATAATCTCCCTTATACCTATATTAAATGGAGTACTGTGTCTAAGGTTTATTTTTTTAGCTTTTTTAATTTTCAAGTTTTCAGGAGAATTTATATAGTGGCCTATTTCCTTTTTATTTTGATAAACTATTTTAGAATTAAAACCCAATTCTTTTTTAATTATTTCTAGAGCTTTAATTACAGATGTCTTTTTATTGCCTGTAATTTTAACATATTTATTAGCATATTTTTTCTCCATTGTTTTTAATGCTATTTTTGCTGCATCTTTAACATTTATGTACTCTCTAATATTTTTTTTATTTCCTTTATAAATAATATTTTTTTTTTTCAATGCTACATTAATAATTTTATTAATATTATTTTCTTTACTGGCTCTAGGTCCATAAACCGTTCCAAATCTTAAAATTGTAAACTCTAAATTATACTTTTTTTTATACTCTTCTATGAAATCTTCCGCTGCTCTTTTACTTGATTTATAAAAGCTTCCTTGTTCACTATTTACATAAACGGTACTGGCAAATATAAACCTTTTAATTTTATATTTTAGACAGAGTTCTAGTAATCTAATAGTACCAATTAAGTTATATTCTGCAGTTTTAAGAGGATTTACCATAGACTCATCAATTCCACTTAAACCCCCATAATGAAAAATAATGTCTTGATTTTTAATGGCTAGCTCTGTTTTATTTTTATTTAATAAATCTGCTTTTATAAATTTTATTTTTTTGTTTAATTTAATCTTCGGTGAAGCTTTATCTAAAATAGTGACTCTATGATTTTTTTTTATCAACTCTTCAGCCAGATAGGAACCAAGAAATCCCAAGCCTCCTGTTACTAAACATTTCATTTAATTTACTTTATTTATTATTGGCTTACTTTTAAAAAAATTGACTAAATCTTTTGTGGCTTCTATTTCCATTCGGTTTCTACAATCAATGGTATGTGACCCAATATGAGGAGTTAAGATACATCTTTTGAATTGAATTAAATTACCATTATAGGGTTCATTATTAAAAACATCTAACGCAACCCCTGAAAAATAACCTTTTTTTAAATAATTGAAAAGATCTTTTTCATCAATTATATCACCTCTTGAAGTGTTTATTAAAAAACTATCCTTTTTCATTTTTTTAAAAACTTTTTTATTTAAAAGTTTTTTTGTTTTATTTGTTTCTGGAAGAGTTAGACATATTACATCAGAATTCTTAAATATATAATCTTTAGTTTTGTAGATTATATTTTTTTTTACTTTTTTTCTTTTCAAGTCGTTATAAAAAATTTTTGAAGCTCCAATCTTTAATAGCTTTTGTGATAAACCCATTCCTACTCTTCCCAATCCTAATATTCCAATCTTTAAAAATTTTAATCTGAGTCCAAACTTTCTTTCCCACCTATGCTTCTTCATGTCCGTATTATGAGTTGAAATATTTCGTATGAGCATGAATATTAAACCCAAATTTAGCTCAATTACTGCTTCAGTTGGAGCATCCGGAGTATTAGTAACAACTATCCCTTTTTTTTTTGCACATCTCAAATCTATATTGTTTGTTCCAATTCCAACTCTTGAAATTATCTTTAAATTTTTTGCCTTTGATAAAACTTTTTTATTAAGTGGTTCAACATCTGCAATCAAACCATCATATGATTTTATTAAATTTAGTATCTCTTTTTCCGTTAATTTTCTATTTTGAGGATTTAAATCATAATCAATTTCATTTTTTTTTAACAATTTTGTTGGTGCTAAACTATGCTCACAAAAAGGACTAGCTGAGACAAGAATTTTTATTTTTTTACTATTCATTGGAAAATTTATATAACACAAAAAAATATTAAACGTATATTTAATAGTCTATATATAGATTAATAAATTTATCTAATCAATTAGTAATTAAATATATAATCTGTTAATTTTTTAATAAAATGACATTGAAAATATGATCTATAATTTAAAAAATAAAAAAGAAGTTATTAAAGAGATTGAAAAAATTTTTAAGAAGAAAAGACCAATTATAATTAGTGGTGGCAATACAATAAAGCAACTCCTTAAGGACTATAATCAAAAAATATGTAACAAAAAAATATTAATAAGTGATGAGAGGCTCGTTAAAATTACTTCTAAATTGAGAAATGATGTCTTTTTTAAAAAATTAATTAAAAAAAAAATTTTAAAGTCCAATCAAATCATCAACTATAAACTTGATATCTATGCACAAAAAGAAATGAATATCCTTTCAAATAAAATTAATAAAATTAAATTTTATACTGCTATATTAAGTCTTGGTAGCAATGGACATTTTGCAAGTATTTTTAATCTCCATCAGAAAGTTGAGTATTTTTATTTTATCAATAATTCACCTAAATTTCCAAAAAAAAGAGTGACTGTTTCGCTAAAAAAGATTTCTGAATGTGATAAAATTTATTTTATTGCCTCAAGAAAAAATAAAAAAAATGAAATAAAAAATTTTATTAATAATAAATTTTTAAAAAAGATTGATAAGAAAAAAATTATTTTATTTACTTATTAGAAATTATATTGCAATGTTCTAATAATTTATAAGTATATTTTTATAAATTATTAGTATTTTTTTGAAAGCTCTTATTAAATTCGATTAATTCTTCAAATGTACCCCTGTTTATAATTTTGCCTTTTTCTAATAATAAAATTTGATCACAATTTTTTACTGTACTTAAACGATGAGTGATTAAGATAATGGTCATATCTTTGTTAAGATTATTTATTGCATCCATTACAGCTTTTTCAGTTTCACCATCTAAAGCACTCGTTGCTTCATCTAAAATTAAAACTTTAGGATTGTGATATAAAGCTCGTGCAATTCCAATTCGTTGTCGTTGTCCACCTGATAATCTAACTCCTCTTTCACCAGTAGTAGTTTGATATTGTTCGGGTAATTCATCAATGACGAAATTATGTAAATTCGCAATTTTAGAGGCTTTTTCAACATCCGCTTGATTAATATTTTTAGGATCAATACCAAAAGCAATGTTAGCAGAAACAGTATCGTCAGAAAGATAAATATGTTGTGGCACATAACCAATGGTGCGTTGCCAAGATCTTGAATTTTGTTTTGTAATAATTTGCCCATCAACTTCTAAGGTGCCTTTTTGAGCTTCAAGTAATCCTAAAATGATATCTACTGTTGTAGTCTTTCCGCTACCAGTAGCACCTACAATTCCAACAGTCGTTTTAGCAGAAATATTGATATTAATTTCTTTTAAGGCTGTACGTGATGCATTGGGGTAATTGTAATGAATATTTTTTAATACAATTGATTTATTTATAGATAAAACACCCTGATCTTGTAACTGTAATTCATTAAATTTTTCATTACTTTTGATATCATTAGTTATTTTATCAAGCGAGTGAATGGTAACTGTAAGTGAGGCAAAAGAAGTGTAAATCTGTTGTAACGCTGGCATTAAGCGGTAGCCAGCAAAAACATATAAGCTTATAGTAGGTAGGGCATTGTTAAAGCTTCCAGACTGACGTATTAAAAATAATAACATTAATAATATACCACCAAAAGTTATGACTTCTAGAATGTAACGAGGCAATTGAGATAAAACTGCTGCCGATGCCCCAGTACGAGCATACGTTTCAGCAGAACTGGAAAACCGCTCAATATAAGTTTGCTCTAATCCTCCAACTTTGACCTCCTTTGAAGCACCAAAGGCTTCATTAATAGCGGTATAACGCAACTGATTACTTTTCACTCGCTCTTTTCCAATTCGAATAAGATTAAAACGTATAGAATAAAATATTAGTGCATAAGCTATACCAAGTATAAATCCAACTATTAGTGCAAGTTTTGGATCAACTACAATTAATAAAACTATAATTGTAATTGAAATCATACCTTTAGCAATTATTTCAAGCAATGGTCTTATGCCTCCTCCAACTATTATTTGTACTTCAGATAATATAGTTGCTCCAAGCTCTCCACTATTGCGACCTAAAAACCAGCTATAAGGCTGATACAAGTATCCTTCAACTAATCGTTTACCAATACTGTGTTGACGCATTTCAACAAATCTCAATTGTACATAAGTTGTAAGCGCTTTAAAAGCGAGTGAGGAAACTAACAGCACAAAAACTAAAATACCTAAAGCAAAAAGAAATTGCTGATTATTTTCAACTCCAATCATATTTGAAACTTGAAACATAGTATTTAAAATATAGTTTGTCTCTATAAGGCTAGGATTTGTCAAAACTGCCATAAAAGGTAAAATGGATGCAATACCAATCATATCAATCAATGCCATTATCATAATCATAATTAATAATAAATAAGCACGATTACGTTCATGAGGTGTAAGTAAAAGTAATATTTTTTTGAAAGTTTGCATTAAGTTTTAATAAAATTATTGACAGAATATCATTAATCCACAAATTAAATTCATTAAAAATTTTCTAAATTATTTATTTTTTTTTAAAAAAAAATCTTCAACCTTTTCTAATATAAAATGACCAAGAAAAATATGGCACTCTTGTATCCTAGCTGTATTATTTGATGAAATAACAAGTGATTTATTTGTCATTTTTTTAGCTTTTCCACCTCCTTTACCCAAAAAGCAAACTGAATAAATTTTTGCTTTTTTGGCCTCTTTTAAAACTTTTAAGATATTTTTAGAATTACCAGAAGTTGAAATGCATATCAAAACATCATCTTTTTTGGCTAAAGCTTGAAAAGGTCTCAAAAAGATATCCTCAAAACTATAATCATTACCACATGCAGTTAGCGTTGAAGTGTCTTGAGCTAAAGTTAGAGCTGGTATAGGATTTCTATTGATGTGAGGTCTTAATCTTACAATAAATTCTGCTGCTAAATGTTGAGCATCTGCAGCTGACCCACCATTTCCACAAAATAATATTTTACCGCCTTTTTTTAATTTGTTTTGAACATTTTGAATTATATTAATTATATCATTGGACATATTTAATATATCTTGATGGACGTTTATATTTTCTTCTAGCTGATTTTGTAATTCAATTTCAATTTTTGACATCACTTTAATTCTAATTTTTGATATGAGCTCTTAACTTTTTTGCTATAGGTATCTCATCATCTATTATTTTTCCAAGAGATGGCTCACCTATTGAAAGTAAAATTTTATCAATAGATTGTAGAAGATTTTTCATTCCAGATGTTTCTAAGGAAGCTGACTGATCAGATCCATACATCGTTCTATCTAAAGTTATGTGTCTTTCAAGAGAAGAGATACTTAACATTACTGCTGCTAAGGATACAACAACTCCATTTTCATGGCCACTATAACCAACATTACAATTATATTCTTTTTTTAATTGGTTTATTGTAATCAAATTAGCTTCTTCAATTTTCATTGGATAAGTTGAAACACAATGCATTAGTTCAAAACTACACTCATTTTTTTTAAAAATATTAACAGCATTATCGATATTTTCTTTTGTCGACATACCCGTAGAAATAAAAGTGTGTTTTTTTCTTTTAGCAACTTCATTCAAAAATTCATAATCAACAATCATTGCTGAAGCAATTTTATGGTATTTTAAATCATAATTATCTAAAAATTCTAAACTTTTAATATCCCAAGCTGATGCAAACCAATCTATATTGAGTTCTTTACAATATTTATCTATTTCATCGTACTCTGATTTCACAAACTCGAGACCCATTTTTTGCTCTCTAGTAGTTTTGCCCCATGGACTTTCTCTGGGTGTATCAAGTGTTTTTTTATCATAGACGATGTCGATTGTTCTCTTCTGAAATTTTACAGAATCAAAACCACAATCTTTAGCTTCTTTGATCAATTGTTTGGCTATATTAACATCTCCGTTATGGTTTATTCCAATTTCTGCGATTGTGTAAGGTTTTTTCATTTTATTTTAATATTTAATTTATTTATTATACTTCTATACATTAAATAATCTAAAATATATGAAAAAAAATACATTCAATTTAAATAATAAAAATATAATAATAACAGGTGGTAATGGTTTTTTAGGCAGACAAATTACTGATGCTTTATTGAATGTAAAAGCTAATGTTTATATAATTGATATCAACCAACCCAAAAAAAAAACAGTAGCAAAATATTTTAAGACTGACATCACAAAAGAAAGTGAATTAAAAAAAGTCTTAAAATTTTTTAAATTAAAAAAAATTAAAATTGATGTTTTAATAAATAATGCTGCAATAGATTATCCACCATCAAAGACAAAAAAAAATAGTTTTAAATTAGAAACTTTTCCAAATAATTTATGGGATCAAGATATATTGGTGAGCTTAAAAGGAAGTTATCTTTGCACTAAAGTATTTGGTTCATATATGTCAAAATTTAAAAAAGGTTCAATTATAAATGTATCTTCAGATTTAGGAATTATTGCTCCAGATCAAAGACTATATAAAGAAAGTGGTTTTATTAAACCTGTAACCTATTCAGTTGTAAAACATGGTATTATTGGCTTAACTAAATATACAGCATCTTATTGGGGAGCGAAAAATATAAGGTGTAATGCAATTGCACCTGGAGGAATGTTTAATAATCAAAATAAAGATTTTGTAAGAAAAATTAATAACTTAATTCCACTTAATCGCATGGCAAAAAAAGGCGAATATAATGGTCTTATCCTCTTTTTATCTAGTGACTTATCATCTTATTTAACTGGATCAGTTATTGTTGCAGATGGGGGAAGAACAATAATTTAAATTTTATTTTCTAGCGATAGACAGAAGCATAATTTCTTTAGAAAATCTGATCCATTTATATTTCATTCTCAAGAAATCTGGAAATAAAACTCTAGTAATTACAGAGCATATTTTTAAAATCGGAAAAGATACACTTCTATTAAATAATACCGGTAATTGGATAAAGCTTTCTACATGAATCTGTTTAAAATTATGCATTTTGTGAATATCACTCAATGAAGATTTTGTAAAAGGAACACGATGAGTATGATCATCATAAAAATGTTTATATATATATTTCCACTCTGGTGTTAGTGTAATAATTATTCCACCAGGTTTTAAGACTCTATAAGCTTCTTCAAAAATTTTATCAGGATAGTAAAAGTGTTCTATAATTGACTTAGAATAAATAACATCAAAGAAATTATCATCAAAAGGTAATTTTTCTTTTTCGAGGTCTACTTTTTTAAAATTTAAGTCTGGAAAGAATTTTTTACAATAGTCTGAAACATCAACACCATGTGCTTCTAGACCATATAAACTAAATTCATTTAAAAATTCACCTCTTCCACACCCAAGTTCTAAAATTTTTTTATTTTTTTCAAGATTTAGTCTTTTAATTAGATAATTAATTAATTTTTTAGGATAATCAGTTAATGGTCTTGAATCTTTACTATATACAGTTTCAAGATAATTTTTTTGACTCATATTAATCTATATACCCTTAGTTTGTCCACCATCTAATTTAAAAAGAGAGCCAGTTATAAATTTATTATCATTTTCGCTAAGCATTTTACAGATTGCAAATATATCAGCTACAGATCCAAATTTATTTAAAGGTACATTATTCTTTATATATTTTTTTGTTTTTTTTGAATTATCTTGCATCTTTAAATCCCATGTTGAGCCTTTAAAAAAAATATTTCCCGGCGCTACACCATTAATTGTAATTTCATTTTTTGCTAAGTCTTTAGAAATAAGTTTGATATAAAAATTTAATGCTGATTTGGCAATTGAATAACCAATTGGAGCTCCATCGATACTTTCAAGTCCACAGATTGATGAAATACAAATTATTTTACTTTTGCTTTTTTTCAAAATTATTTTTGAATTTTCAACTAGATTAGTTGTTGAATAAAAATTATATTTAAACGCATTTTGATAATTTTTATTATTATTTTTAAAATTACTGCTACCTAAATTACAAATTAAAACATCAATATAATTATATTTTTTTTTTATTTTTTTTATTAATAAATTAATTTTTTTTTGATCAGTTAAATCTCCAAGAAAGTAGTCACAATCTAAAGCTAATGATGCTTTTTTTAATTTAGGTTGATTTGTTCCATTTATTATTAAATTATAATCGAGTGATTTATATTTTTCTGCCAAAAGATAGCCAATTCCAGATGATGATGCGGAAATGAAAATTGTTTTTTTTTTTATCATTTAAAATTGTCTTAAATAGTTCAAGTTTATTTTAATTTCACTCATATGCTGGTTGTTTTTTGATCTTGCAGTCTGCAATATTAAGGTTTCTTTATATCTTATTTTCTTTAAATTTTTAAAAAATTTTAAAAAATTTGCATTACCCTGTCCTAATCTAATTGTTTTACCATTTTTTACTCTGTCTTTAATGTGAATATTTGAAATATATTTTCCATAACACCTAAACTCATCATCAATATCATAATTAAGAGCAGCACTATTTCCTACATCATAATTTATACCAAAATAATTTTGGTCAAATTTATTTATAAAATTTTTTAATTTTTTTGGAGGAAAATTGGACTCAAAAATTAATTTTAATTGTGAATTATGCAAAAATTTAATTATTTTATTACAAGAATTTATTAAATTACGTCTATCGTTGTTGTTATTGATAGAGCCATTATCTACTAAAGGAATAACGATGAATTTAATTCCTAGTTTCTTACAGCTATCGATAATCTTTTTTAAATCATCAATTAGCTTTTTGTTATTTTTATTTTTCCAAAATGGTTTTTGCATGAAACAATCTCCTGTCAAAGAATTAATTTTAACTGAATATTTTTTAGATAATTTTTTTATAATTATCTGACCTTTTTTAGAAAATATTGGATTCTTATGTAAGTTTTTGTAATCTAAAGTCCATTCTATTGACTTTAATCCCAATTTTTTTGCTTTTGAAAATTCTGTTTTCCAATATTTTTCTGGAAAAGCTTGTATTTTATTATTAACAACTGTTGATAATCTTCCCTGCATAACCCCATAATTAAAACTCATTTATAACTCCTCAACTAATTCTAAATAAGCACCTTCTGGCGTCTGGCAGTATGTCATTAGAACATTGCCGTCTGAAGAAACTTTTGGTTTTGAATTAAATACAATTTTTTTTTTAATTAAATCTTTATAAAGTGTCTCTAGATTATTAACAGTTATTGAAATATGCGTAAAACCATTGGTATATGGTTTAATTTTGCTAAATTTAATTTTTGGTCTATTTTTAAAATATAACAATTCCAATAAATTATTATTTTTGTCTTTTAGTTTAAATGTTTTTAATTTAACATTTTTATATAACATTATTTTATCAATTAAATCACCATCTTCATCCAATTCTTTATGAATTTTAAATTCTAAATATTTTGTCCAAAACAATAATGATTGTTTTATATTTGTTGTGACAAGTCCTGTATGTCTAATTACATTCATCTATTAAATAATATGTTTATATTTTTTTTTATTATCTCTGTACCTTCATTTATTGCATCTTTTGTGATTGTTAAAGGCGGTCCAATTTTAACAGACTCTCTACCTGTATAAACTAAAAGCAAACCATCCTTGATACACAGCTCAACTAATTTTTTTAGTTTACTATTAATATTTTTTTGATTTCTATTGAATACCATTGCTGCAATAAGTCCTTTACCATAAATATTAATTAAATCTGGAAATTTATGACTAATCTTTAATAAATTTTTATGCAACAGTTCACCTTTTACCCTTGCATTATCTGTTAATTTTTTTTTCTCTATTTCTTCAATCACAGCAAGTCCAGCATTACAGGCTATGGGGTTTGCTGAATTAGTGCTACTCATATTTCCAACTTCTGGTAAGTCCATAATTTTTTTTTTACCTATAACTCCAGATAAAGCTACTCCACCACCCATACCCTTTCCACAACACACTAGGTCAGGAATAATATCATAATGTTGAAAACCAAAGTTTTTACCAGTTCTTCCAAAACCAGCTTGCATCTCATCAAAGCAAATTAAAATATCATTTTTTTTACAAATTTTTTTTAAAAGTTGAATATACTTTTTTGGATAAAAAATTGCTCCCCATCCTTGAAAAGTTTCAATCATTATTCCACTTACATCTTTTCTTAAATCAATTTTTTTTTTTAATTTATTTAATGACTCTTCTAAGAATTTTTCTTGATTTTTTTCATTTATTAACCATGGATAAGGGAAGGCAATATGATGAATATCTTTATCGTGATATCCTATCCATTCTTTTTGCTTGTCATTACCACTCATCATTTGTGAAGCCATTGTTCTTCCATGCCAATTACCCTCAAAACAAATGATGCCTAATCTTCTTTTCTTTTTTTTTTGACCATACATTCTCATTAATTTAAATGCAGCCTCAGTCGCTTCAGTTCCTGCTGACATGAGAAATGCTTTTTCAAAGCCTTTTCCACAAAATTTTATTAATCTCTCTAAGTATTCAGCTCGGATTTTATTTATATAAGCATAACTATGGATGAGGTTTGTATTTAGTGATCGGCTAATATATTTTTTTATTCGGTTATTAGAATGTCCTGTATTTGCCACAAATATAGTTGACGTAAAATCTATAAATTTATTTCCTGCTATATCATAAACATTAAAATTTTTTGCTTTTGACCACACTATTGGTAATTGACCATGCATTGATCTTGACTCAACTTTATTTAATCTTTTAATTAGTTTATCTGTTCCAGGTGCAGGTATTTTAGTCGATATGGATATGTTCTTAGTTTTTATTATTTTTTTTGACATAGAAACTCTATATATTTAAAATCTTCCATAGTATCTATCTCTGGAGAAAAGGAAGTTTTATAAGCTTTAACTCTTTTTCCAAAAAGTAGTTTATTTTTTATAATAAACTTTTTCTTATATATATCTATTACTCCATTTGGCATATAAGTTTTATTAAAACTTTGTCTAGGTGCATTTAGATCATCCATGTTTAGTTTTAAATTTTTAAGTGACTTTAATTTTCCATTAATTATTTCAACTGATTTATAGGATGTTTCTGACATTTCATGGACTGACCTTAGAGAGTTGGAGCTTGATTTAATAAATTTTTTAATTGCTATATCTAAATCGACTACCTTCCTAAGAGGAGTGGTAGGCCTGATATGTGCAATAAATTCATAATTAAAATCTATGTTCTGTATCGCATGTTCTATCATCTCATAATCAGTTGTGTAATCTGTGCTTAAATTTTTTGGTCTATGTAAGATTTCTACAGGACCAAATTTTTTAGCAATATTTGCATATTTATTTGAATCTGTTGAAACATAAATCTTAGAAATCTGCTTTGATTTAAGGCATGCATCTATTGACCATGCAATTAAAGGTTTATTTGCAAGAAGCTGGATATTCTTATTTCTTATAGATTTTGAGCCTGATCTAGCTGGTATTATTGCAATAGTTTTTTTTGATTTCATTACCATACATTTAATTGTTTAATCTAAAAATTAAACAAAAATTTTTAGATTAAACACAATCAATATATTGACACTCAATCTAAAATTTTTTTATTTTATAAGTCAGGCGAATTGAGCTTATTGCTGGCCAGCTTTACACATTGAAATCTTTCTAGCTCTATAATAGTCATTTTAATAGTGCTGTATTCAAAAAGATTATAGGACACAATATATCACACAGAACTAAAGCTGCTATATTAAGTTTTTTTAAAGAACTATTCTTAGATTTATATCAAATATATTTTTAGTTATAAAAAATTTAATTTTATTTAAATAAAGTAGTAATAATAATATCTATTTTTTTTTATTAGTTGTGAGCTGCTTTCTTAAAATTCTATCACCTGGATACAAATCCTTTAAAGATTTTTTTCCCAAAAGGTTTTTTAAATATTTTGGATGCAGGCTAAGGCCTGGCCTTACAGATCTTACATTATTAATAGTAAATTTTTCTCCTTTTTTAATATTTTTACAAACATACAAAGATCTTCTTGCACTCATATTTTTTTTTGCTGATTTTAAAATATCTAAATTTTCTTCACCTAAGCAAACTTGAGTATCATCGAGTTCTTTTTTAAATTTTCGTAATTTTGAAAGATTCATTGAAAAATGTTGATCTATAGATACTTTATCTCCATCAACTTTAAAGTGTTTTTCCACTATAGTAGCACCAAGACTCACTGCGGCTTTTGCAGCTAAGTCACCTACTGTGTGATCTGAAAATCCTACAACACATTTATATTTTTTTTTTAGTAGATTAATTCCTTTTAAATTTAATTCATTAAATGGTGTTGGATATGCAGATACACATTTTAATATTGCATATTTATTATGTTTCTTCTTTATTATCTTTATTGCTAAATCAATATCTTTAATTGTAGCAACACCAGTTGACAATAAAATTGGTTTATTTGTTGAAACAATTTTTTCTAATAAACCTACATCTGTTATTTCTGGGGAGGCAAGTTTATAAGCTGGACATTTTAGTTTTTCTAAAAAATCGACTGCTGTATGATCAAATGGTGATGCAAACCAAGCTTTTTTTTTCTTATTTATAATTTCCGTTAATGGTTTGATCCATTTCCAAGGTGTGTGTGCTTCTTTATATAAGCTATAAAGATCTTTATATTTTTTCCATTTATTTTCTGATTTAACTAAAAAATCCCTTTTCTTAGTATTCAGCGTAATTGTATCAGGTGTATATACCTGGAACTTAATAATATCTGCTCCAGATTCTATTGAAGTATTAATAAATTTTTTAGCACCATTTAATGACCCCTGATGATTACCAGACATTTCAACTATTACAGATATCTTTTTATTATTAAATTTAACTATTTCTTCAAATAAAGAATTTTTCATGTCACATCTCCATAAATATAAACTTTTTATAATTTTATTTAAATTATTTTACTTTAATACAAAAAATTTCCTTTAATCATTGATTTACCATAATTAGTTAAATCTTTTCTAATTTTACTTAAAGAAAGTTTTCCTATTATTTTTTCATTAAAAAAACTAGGAATTGAATATATTCCTTCATTTATAAATGACAGATTATTCACAATAATTGCAAATATCAAGATTCATTATCTTTTATTTTTTATTTTTTATTTTTACTTTTTTAAGTTGTCTTGCAAGACTCACTAATGTTTGATCTTTAGAAATAATTTTAGATAAAATTGATAACGTCTTATTTGGGTTTGACTCATAGGAAAGCCTTAATAAGTCCATCCAATTTTTATTATTTTTAGATCTTATACTTTCTATCTTGCTAAATATATTTAAATCTTTTTTTTTCATTTTTTAGTAAATTAATATTTTAGAAAAAATATATATTTAATCTGCCCCACCATCAATCTTTATAATTGATCCATTGATAAAGCTTGATTTAATCAAAAGTTTAATTGCTAAAGTTATTTCATTGATTGTACCCAATTTTTTATTTGGCAATTTATTTATTATTTTCATTTTTTGTTTTTCATTCAATTTTTTATACATTCCAGCTTCAAAAGCTCCCAATTCCAAAATATTTGAAGTTATATTGTATTGACCATACTCCTTGCTAATAACTTTAGATAAACCATAAAGTCCAGTTTTTGAGGCTGAATAACCCGCGGTGCCTATATCTCCTCTTTTTGCCCCCGTAGAAG
>Ga0209223_10003533_pt1 | contig 14836 bp, 11 predicted proteins | sample COG_06_FD_184750 | JGI IMG/M metagenome (GOLD analysis project Ga0209223, IMG submission 184750) | Pelagic Microbial community sample from North Sea - COGITO 998_met_06 (SPAdes) (version 2) | ecosystem: Environmental > Aquatic > Marine > Neritic zone/Coastal water | place: Helgoland, sampling...
TTGAGAGTTCGAGTCTCTCTTCGCCCACCAAGTTATGGAAATAGATAAATTAAATAGTCTCGTAGAACTTTATTTTAAAAAGTGTGAAGAGGTAGATCCTAGTAAACCTTTTTTAAAATGGTTAAAACCAGGTAAATCAAATTATAATTGGGGCGATATTAAAGAGAGAATATTTAAACTATCTTACAAAATTAAATCTTTAATTAATGAAGGCGATCGATGTTTAATATTATCTGAAAATAGACCTTATTGGTTAATGGCTGATCTTGCGATAATGAACGCAGGTGGTATTTCAGTTCCTATATTTACAACATACTCATCTAATGACTACGAATATATTTTAAATGATTGTAAACCATCATTAGTTATTATCTCAAATGATGCTCAATTTAAGAAAATTAAAAAATATATCAATTTAGATAAACAAAAGATTATTTCATTTGAAGAAATAGAAACTGAAAGTTTACTAATTCAAGATATTTTAAATGAAGATAACTATGAAAAAGAAATAAATGAAAATTTAAAAAGAAATATGCCTGCTTGTATTATCTATACTTCAGGCACCTCTGGTAATCCAAAAGGAGTTGTTTTAAGTCATGGAGGAATTTTATCGAATTGCGAAGATGCTATTGAGTTACTAAAACCTCTAATAAAAAGAAAAGATCCAATATTTTTAACTTGGTTACCTTTATCACATTCATATGAACATACAGTTCAATTTATTCAGATTATCGTGGAAGCAAAAATTTACTATGCAGAAAGCTTAGAAAAATTAATTTCAAATATGAGAGTAGCGAAGCCTACAATCATGACAGCTGTTCCTAGATTTTATCAAAATTTGTTTAAAAAGATTAAAATGAATTTTGAAAAACAAAAGGGAATAAAAAAAATTTTAATTGATAGCACTTTAAGATTAGGTATAAAAATTCTAAAAAAAGAGAATTTAAATTTAAGTGAAAAAACCCTTAATTTTATTTGCAATTTATTAGTTCGAAAAAAAATCCAAAATCAGTTTGGAGGAAATTTACAAGCCTTTGTATCAGGTGGTGGAGCACTAGACCAAAATATAGGTGAATTTTTGAATGCTGTAGGTTTACCAACTTTGCAAGGTTATGGACTTACTGAAGCTTCGCCTGTAGTTAGCTGTAATTTACCAGATATGGTAAAAGTTGAAACAGTTGGACCTCCATTTAGAAACAATAAAGTAAAAATTGCAGATGATGGAGAAATTTTGATTAAGGGTGAAAATATAATGTTGGGATACTGGAATAAGGAAGAAGAGACAAAAAAGGTCGTTAAAGGTGGATGGTTACATACTGGTGATATAGGAGAGTTGGATCAAAACAATTTTTTAAAAATTACAGATAGGAAAAAAGATATTATTGTAAATTTAGGTGGAGACAACATTTCACCAAGCAAAATTGAAAATATTTTATGTTTGAACGAATTTATTAAACAATCTTTTGTTTATGGAGATAAAAAAAATTATTTGGTAGCAATAATTGTTTGTGACAAAGAAACAAAAGAAAAAAATATTAAACTTATAATTGAAAATATAAATAAAAGCTTAACTTTGATAGAAAAAATTAAAAAATTTATTTTAATTCATGAAGAATTTACTACTGAAAATGGAATGATGACGCCAACATTAAAGTTAAAAAGAAAAGAAATTATTAAAAATTATAAACAGCAACTAGAAAATTTTTATTAAAATATAATAAAAAGTTAATTATTTTGCTTAAATAAACATTGGTATTGTTAACTTTTTTAAAATTTAGAAAAAATTAAAAATTAATTAAAAAAATTAAAATTTAAATGAAATTTACAAAATAATTTATGTTTGACATGAATCTTTTTATAATTAATGTTTAATTAACAAACGAATCATTAAGATTTGTTTATTAACAAGGGAGAAAAGATGGCTAAAAGAAGAAAAAAAGCTAAAAAGAAAACTAAAAAGAAAAAAGCAAAAAAAAGAAGAAAAAAAAGATAGTTTTCTCTTTAACTAAACGCCCTTTTTAATTTTTTAAAGAGGGCGTTTTTTATTAGGCTTCTTCTAAAATTTGCGTTCTTCCTAAAGCTTTATCCATTTTTTTTTGAACTTCTTCTGGACTAGTATTAAGAACAGCTTCAAACTCTGATTTGAGTCGTTCGTAGGCTTTTTCAAACAACTGTCTTTCAGAATAAGATTGATCTGCAATTATGTCTGTATTCTTATTTAGGTCTTTAACAACTTCAGCTAATTCATAAATTTTACCAGAATTAATCTTTTGGTCATATTCTTGGGCACGTCTACTCCACATTGTTCTTTTAATTTTTGGCTTAGTTTTTAAAATCGAAATACATTTGTTAATTTGGTTTATAGATGCGATAGATCTTAACTTTGATTGTTGATTAATAGGAACTGTTAAAGTTAATTTTTCTTTTTCAACTAATATCTTATAAAATTGAATATCAATTTCTCCAATAGTCGCTTTCTCAATATCTATAATTTTACCAACGCCGTGCTTTGGATAAACAACGTAATCTTTTATATTATAAATACGTTTTTCAGTTGCTTGTTTTTTTATTTTTTTTATCTCCGGTTTTTCATCTGGACCAGGAATTGAATTTTTTTTGTTTATCGATTTAATTGCTTGTTTTGATTTTTTTAAATCTTTATTTTTTTTGATAATTTTTATTTTTTTAACTTTTTTAATTTTTTTCTTTTTTGGCATATTTATTTATTTTCCAGGTTTTTCAGAAAAATATTTATCATACTTATTTTTTTCATCTTTAAATTTTTCATGATCTTTCATTGGGTCTTTCTTTTTAGAAATATTAGGCCATATTGCAGAAAACTTTTTATTAATCAACAACCATTTATCCATATCTTCGACACTTTCATCTGTATCTGCTTTAATAGCATCTAATGGACATTCAGGTTCGCAAACTCCACAATCTATACATTCGTCAGGATCTATAGCTAAAAAGTTTTCTCCCTCATAAAAACAGTCCACGGGGCAAACATCAACACAGTCTGTAAGTTTACATTTAATACATTCGTCTTTTACAATATATGTCATTTTGAATTAATCAATTTTAATTTAATTTCAGCACATTCTTTATCTGGAAAATATATTAGGCCACAAATTCTTCTCATCAGATTTGATTCATACTGGTCTATAGTATTATCTGATATTATTACTTTCCAAAGGTGTTCAATAATATCTTTTTTTATGTCCATCGAATTTTTTTTAATAATATTTGTAAAGTTTAGCAATTGGTTGGAGCTACTTTCAATTTGTTCGGCTTTTTCTAAAGCTTCATTGACATCATTGTTTTCAAGGTAAGACTTAATAAAATTTTTAATTAAATCCTTTTCATGATTTGAATATATTTCATCAATTTTAGCAGCATGAACTAACAATGCAGATATACCTATAACGTTTTCTTTATCTAATTTATTCATTTATTTAATATTTAAAGACAGAAGTTTATTAAATGGATTTTCTTTATTGTCAAACTTTATCAATTTTTCTTTTTTCTTTCTTTCACCTTTAAATATGTAAGTATCAACAGCTTTATCTGTCTTATAATTCATATAAGTCATTAATTTATAAAAATTCTCTTTGGAGCAACCTACTAAATTCATCATCTCAGCATTAATTTTAAATTTTCTATCCTTCGTATTGTCAATTATCTTAATAAATAACTTTTCTAAAATATCTATCCTTATAAAAAACTCTTTAAATTTTTCAAATCCACATAATAAAAGAAAATTTTTATCAAAATTTTTATTAACAATAAAATTTAAACCTGATTGAGGAATTTTATTCTTATCTGAAAAATTATTAAATATCTTCCATAATCCAATTCTAAATTCAACCGCTTTTGGTTTTAGCATTTTAGGTAGATAAATATGGTATCTACCTATTTTAACACCCATGCCCCATAACTTCTTTCTTTCCTCAGCAGGAATAGATTTAACTATTAAATCAACCTCATTTCTTTTAACAACGCCATTATTTTCGTAAAGTTGAAAAATCAAACCCCGTAAATATTGATTTTCAATTTTGTGTTTTGTCAGCTTAATTAAATCTCCTAATACTTCATTTACATGATTACTTAACCATTTGTTAATATAGGTAATTAGTTTTGTTTTAGACTCTAAGTTAAGCGACTCATCCGCAATAATATCAATTTCAGGACTTAAGTAGTTATTACCTTTTTTGAGTCTAGCTATCGGGTAATTTTTCCATATTATTTTATTTTCATTATTAATTTCAATTCCCCCCTTGAGCAAAATTTCTTCAACTCTTTTAATTAATTCATCTTCAACACCTTTTCTTGCTGCCTTTTTTATTGACTTTATATCAGTATCTAAAGTTTTTGAAGTGACTTCAATTAAAAATTTTAATCCTTTTAATTCACCAATTAGCTGGCCGTCTATATGCATTTTATTTTCATCATTTATTTTAGTATTCAAAACAAGATCTTGTTTTAAGCCTCTTGAAAGAATGCTAATTTTTTTATCTATAAAACTTTTAGTTAATTCATCATGAAGCTTATCTGAAAGTTTATCTTCGATACTTTTTGTAAGTTGTACCCAGTAGTCAGAGTTCTCGACCCAATTTTTTTTGTTAGCTACATATGACCATGTGCGTACATTGGATAGTCTATGAGATAAAAGATCTACATTTCCATGATCTTTTTCTAATCCTTTGAGTTGTTCTTTCATAAATGTACTTGGAATTCTTTTTTTTCGTGTCGTTAAAAATTGAAACACCTTATCTATAGTATTTATATGTTGACCATATGCTTTTTTTTCAAAATCTGGAATTTGACAACATTCCCAAAGGAGGTCTAAGTTTTGATGATAAATAATATTATTAGCACCTTTTTTTAAAAAAAATCTTAACACACTTTCATCAAGAGAGTCGTTTGTTCTAAGCAAATTCTTATGATTTGGTTTTTTTTCAAGAGAAGCAATCAGATTCTCAGGAGAACTAAAGTTTAATTTTGAATTTCTCCAATATATCATTTTTGTCTCTGGCAATTGATGTTTTTCAATTTTTTCAATTTCATCTGAGTTTAAAGTTTCACAATCTCCTGTAGTTCCAAACCCACCATCATTTTTATATCTACCTGCACGACCAGCAATTTGTGACATCTCAATCAAATTAAGTCTTCTTGTTTTTTTTCCATCAAATTTTTTAAGATTAGAAAAATAAATTTCATCGATGTCCATATTTAAGCCCATTCCTATTGCATCAGTTGCAATTAAATAATCGACATCTCCTGATTGATATAAGCCTACTTGTGAATTTCTAGTTTTAGGACTTAAGGAACCCATAATAACAGCAGCACCTCCTTTTTGTCTTCTTACCAATTCTGCTATTGCATAAACTTCTTCTATGGAGAAAGCTATAATTGCTACCTTTCGATCTAATCGAGAAATTTTTTTTATTCCAGAGTAACTTAATTTTGAGTATCTTTCTTTTTTTTCAAATTCGACGCCATCAATTAAATCATCTATTATTTTATTCATAACTTGAGAGCCCAAAAACATTGTTACCTCCGTTCCTCTAGCTTCTAACAATCTTTGAGTAAAAACATGACCTCTCTCGCGATCAGCACACATTTGGATTTCATCTATAGCAACAAAATCCACTATCTTGTCTTTTGGCATAGACTCAACTGTGCATATGAAATATTTAGCGGTGCCAGGGATAATCTTTTCTTCACCCGTTATAAGAGCGACTTTTTCTACTCCAACTTTAACAACGCATTTATCATAAACCTCTCTAGCAAGTAATCTCAAAGGCAAACCAAAAATGCCAGTTTCGTATTCAAGCATTTTTTCAATAGCGACATGAGTTTTCCCAGTATTCGTAGGTCCTAACAATGCAATTATTTTTTGTGATCGATTTTCCATTTTTGTGTTTGGTAATTTTTTTTATACTATATGTAGATCAAATTTGAGAACAAAGAAGGATTAAAACATGACCGAATCATTTTGTCAAATGTTCCTATTTTTAACTATTGATTTGACTTTTAATACGTAGTCACCGTATAGGTAAAAATCTAGAAAGATGTCCAGTAGAATTAAAAATAAAATCCTTAAATTAAAAGAATCATCAACACTTGTAATAAACGAGAGGTCAAAAAATTTAATAAACCAAGGAAAAAAAGTCTATCAATTTGGATTTGGTCAATCACCATTTCCAGTCCCTGAAAAAATTGTTGAAGCATTAAAAAACCATGCACACAGAAAAGAATATTTGCCAATTCAAGGTTTACCTGAGCTTAGAGAGGCTATTTCAGGTTATTTAAAAAAAAAAACAGGAAATAATTATCCTAAGGAAAATATTTTAATAACACCTGGTTCTAAAGAAGCCATGTTGTTGATGCACATTGCTTTTAAAGGTGAAATTATAATTCCAGCCCCAGGCTGGGTATCTTACGAGCCTCAAGCTCAAATTGGATCGAATAAAGTACACTGGTTAGAAACATCGAGAGTTAATAATTGGTTTCCAACTGCAGAAGAATTTGAAAAAAAAATAAAAAAAATTGGTAAAAAGAAAAATTTGATTTTTATACTTAACTCACCAAATAACCCATCAGGAGCAGTTTGTAAAGATTTGGAATCATTAGCTAAAGTAGCAAGAAAATATAACATCTTGATACTTTCTGACGAAATTTATACAGATTTAACATTTAAGAATAAATATAATTCTATATCAAAATTTTATCCTGAATTAACTTTTATTACTGGCGGTTTAAGTAAATGGTGTGGAGCTGGAGGTTGGAGATTAGGATTTTTGGCCGTGCCGAATAAATTAACAGAATTTTTGTCAAGTTTGAAATCTTTAGCAAGTGAATCTTATTCAACAGTAAATACACCTACTCAATTTGCAGCAGTTGAAGCTTATAATGGAAATTATAATGACTACAAAAATAAGGTAAAAGGAATATTAAATGCCATAGGAGATTTTGTTTACAAAAACTTAAAATCTAATAAAATTTTAATAAGTCCACCGCAAGGGGCTTTTTATTTAATGCCTGAGTTTAAAAATAAAAAGTATCAAAACTCTTCTAAATTATGTGAAGCAATATTAAATGAAACAGGAGTGGCAATGTTGCCTGGGTCAGATTTTGGTTTTAATCCAAAAAAAATGTTAACTAGATTGAGTTATACAGACTTTAATGGAACAGAATTTTTTAAAAATGTTACTAACTATAATTCAATAGATGATGATATGATTAAAAAGTATGCCCCAAATGTAGTTGAAGGTGTTTCAAAACTGTCAAATTGGGCCAAAAATTTATAAGATTCTCTTTGACCTCACTTATATAACGTAGTTTAATTATCTAATAATAATAAACAGGAGATCAAATGAAAAAAATGATATCAATGGTTTCAGCAGTTTTAGTAACGTTTGCTTTATCAAGCCCGATTACTTCAATCGCAAAATCAGCAGAGTTCTTTACAATAGGAACTGGTGGACCAACTGGAGTTTACTTCCAAACTGGAAACGCTATCTGCAAAATGTTGCATAAATCTGCAATAAGTGCCGACCACGGAAGAAAAAAAGGTACAGCTAAAGCATATAGATGTACTGCTCCTTCAACTGGTGGATCAAACTATAATATTGGTCAAATTAAAGATGGCGAGTTTCAATTTGGTGTTGCCCAGTCAGACTGGCAGTATCACGCTGTTAATGGAACTAGTAAATGGGAAGGAAATCAGTTCAGCAATTTAAGAGCTGTATTTTCAGTTCATAACGAGCCATTCCAAATTTGGGCGAGTAAAAAATCTAAAATTAAAGATTTTAAAAGCTTAAAAGGAAAAGTAGTTAATATTGGTAACCCTGGTTCTGGGCAAAGAGGAACTATGGAAGAGTTAATGAAAGCAATGGGAGTTGACAACAGTTACTTTAAATCAGTTACTGAATTAACTTCATCTGAACAAGTAAAAGCACTTTGTGACGGTAAAATAGATGCATTCGGATATTCAGTAGGATTTCCAAATGGAGCTATGGAACAAGCTGCAACTTGTAAAGCTAAAGCAAGCCCAATAGATTTAACTGGTGCTCCGGTACAAGGTTTAATTAGTGGAGCTGATTACTATGCTAAAGCAGTAATTCCAAAAGGAACTTACTCAAATCAGAAAAAAGACGCGACAACATTTGGTGTTAAAGCTACCGTTGTAACAAGCGCTGATGTTTCTGATGAATTAGTATACTTAGTTACTAAAGCTGTAATGGATAACTTTGATGATTTCAAAGCACAACACCCAGCATTTGGATTCTTGAAAAAAGAAGACATGATTAAAGCTGGTTTATCCGCTCCGTTACACCCGGGCGCAATTAAAGCTTATAAAGAAGCTGGATTAATGTAATTCAACTTTTAGAGTTAATTAAAAAAGGCCCAATATTTCTTGGGCCTTTTTTTTTATAATAATGTATCTTGTGCAAAATGAATCAAAACATTCAAAGTAAAATTGTAGATAAAATCAGTGAGGACTTATCTCCAACACGAAACTTATCTGGACTTCATTTAAAAATTGTCTTCAGTATTGCAATTCTTTGGACTTTTTTTCAACTTTGGTACGCCTCACCTTTTCCTTTTTGGTTTAATATAGGAATGTTTAAGGGCTTACCAGCAAGAGCAATCCACTTAGGTTTTGCTTTAACTTTAACTTTTTTAATTTATCCAGCAGCTAGAGGAAAAAAGATTTCAATTTACGATATTTTGATTAGTTTAGTGGCAGCATTTTGCTGTCTCTACATTTATATTTTTTATGATGATTTAGTTAATAGAGGGGGAATACTTTTAGTTAAAGAGATATTTGGGTTTAATGTTCCAGTTGAGATTATTATTGGAACTATTGGTATTGTAATATTATTAGAAGCGACACGAAGAGCCATTGGACTTCCTTTAGTAATTATAGCAATTTGTTTTCTTTTATTTTCTTACTTTGGTCAATATGCTCCTGATATTATTTCACATGGAGGACTTTCTCTAAAAAGATTAGTAGGTTTTCAATGGTTTGATCAAGAAGCAATATTTGGAATTCCAATTGGTGTATCAGTAGACTTTATATTTCTATTTGTTTTATTTGGAGCGCTTTTAGAAACTGCTGGAGGAGGAAAATATTTTTTAGACTTAGCTTTTGCAATGGTAGGGAAAATGCGAGGTGGTCCAGCAAAAGCTGCAATACTTGGATCCGGTATGACTGGAATGATTTCAGGATCTTCAATAGCTAATACAGTAACTACTGGAACTTTTACGATTCCCATCATGAAAAAAACTGGTTTTTCGAAAGAGAAAGCTGGAGCTATAGAAGTTTCATCATCTGTGAACGGTCAGATTATGCCGCCAGTAATGGGCGCAGCAGCCTTTGTGATGGCAAGCTTTATAGGGGTAACTTATTTTGAAATAGTCAAACATGCATTTTTACCAGCTATAATTTCTTATATTGCTTTGTTTTACATATCTCACCTTGAGGCTTTAAAATTGGGATTAAAAGGCATGGAAGATAAAGACGTACCTCATTTAAAGAAAACATTTTTATCAGGATTACACCATCTAATACCAATTTTCGTTTTAATTTATTTACTTGTGTACATGAGATATACAGCCTCATATTCTATTTTCTACGCAACACTTTCACTAATATTAGTAAATTTAATTAATCGATTAATTAAAAATAGTGATTTTAAAACAGGTCTCATAGACTGGTACAGCCAAACAGTAATTGGTTTTCAAAAGGGTGCAATCAATATGGTAGGGGTTGGAATCGCCATAGCTACCGCTGGGATAATTGTAGGCGCAGTTGGGTCAACTGGCTTAAGTACTAATCTAATTATCGTCATTGAAACTATAGCTAGAGACAATGTGATTATTTTAATTTTATTAACTATAGTTTTATGTCTTCTACTTGGAATGGGATTGCCAACAACAGCTAATTACGTTGTAGTAGCATCTCTAATGGCAACAGTATTAGTCGATGTTGGAAATGCTTCAGGGTATGTTTTTCCTCTTATAGCGGTTCATTTGTTTGTATTTTACTTTGGACTTATGGCAGACGTCACACCTCCTGTGGGTTTGGCTTCCTATGCAGCAGCAGCAATTTCTGGCGGAGACCCCTTAAAAACCGGCCTACAAGCTATATGGTACAGTTTAAGAACAGGTATCTTACCGATAGTATTTTTATTTAATCACGAACTGCTTTTAATAGGGGTAGATAATATTTGGCACGTTTTATTAGTAATAGTAACTTCTTTAATTGGTATTTTAGTTTTTACAGCCGCAACTCAAAGATGGTTTATAAATAAGTTAAGATTTTATGAGATAATAGCATTTTTAATTATTTCACTATCTTTTTTAGCGCCTGATTTTGTTTTGAATAAATTTTATCCAAAGTTTAACGAACAAAAACTATCTGCTGACGTAATTCAAAATTTAACCTTTAACCCAGAAAAGGAAGTCCATATTAAAGTTACAAGATTAACGGGCTATGGAGAGAGATATAAACTTTTTGTAATTGATAAAAATAAATTTGAAAATGATTATAAAATAGAAAATTATGGAATTAACTTCATACAACAAGACAATAAGCTAATTGTAGATAAACTTGATTGGAAGGGTGATGCAAAGAAATCTGGAATACAAATGGGAGATATTGTAAGTAATTTTAAAATTGAAAACCCTGACAGACCCAATAAAGCAATTGTTTATCCATTTGCCCTAATTTTTTTATTTTTATTTGGGTACTCTAACTATAGAAGAAAAGCTTAAAGTATTTTCCAAGTGCCGGATGCAGAGACCACTATTCCTTTATCATTAGAAATTTCACAATTTATAAATACTAATGTTTTAGTTTTTTTCAAAATTTTAACAACTCCTTTAAGCTCATCATCAAGCATACCTGCAGATATAAATTTCATATTTAAATTTATCGTTACACAGCGCCTATCACCAGCAACCTTGTGGGCTGCGGTGCCCATCCCAGTATCTGCTATCGTTGATAGAAATCCCCCATGAGCTATCTTACCTGTATTAAGATGCAATTCCTTAACTTTAACAGAAAATTCATATTTAGTGTCATCAATCTTCTTGAGATCAAGTCCACCCAGGTGCTTCATAAAACCTTTATTAGTCTCATCCATATTTTTTTTTACCATAAATTGTAGCTAGTTGTGAGAAAATTACAGCTGTTAAAATTAATAAAATACCAATAATTTTAATTTCATTTAAATATTGTTCTAAAATTATCCAACCAAAAACAGCAGCCCAAACCCCCTCTAATGTAAATATGATAGCTACAGGAGCAGGATTTAAATTTTGTTGAGCGTAAATTTGTAGCAGAAATGCAATTCCGCTAGATAATACGCCAGCATACATTAGCTCTTTCCATTCCAATGAAAGATTTAACAAGGAAATATTTTCAAAAGCTAATGCGGGTATAAATGCAAAAACGCCTCCTATTAAACACTGAAAAGTTGCAATAGTAATTGGAAAATTAAAAACTCTTAAAAATCTTGAAATAAAAACTATATGAAAGGCCCAGAAGAATGCATTAAAAACTGCAATTGCATCACCGGTTCTAACCGAAATATTGTCTAATTCAGTTAATAGAAATCCACCTATAATACAAATTAATACTGACGGCCATACTGACCAATGCGTTTGTTTTGAAAAAAAAAAATAAGCAACAAAAGGAACTATAACAACATATAATACTGTGTAGACAGCTGCATTGGCTACATCCGTAAGAAGCAAAGCAAATTGCTGCAAGCTATTTCCGTAAGACAATAAAAAAGAAATAAAAATGAAGTAAACAAAAATTTTTTTATAATTTAGGTTAGCTTTTTTTACTTTTTTAAATTCAAAAATTAAAAATACAGGCAGTAATGTAAAAAAACCTAAAAACAATCGACCCGCTGAAAAAGTGAAGGGGCCAATATGATCCATACCCATATCTTGAGCAATGAAACCCGTTCCCCAAATAAATGAACATAGGATAGCACAAACTAAAGAGAATAATTTTTTATCCATGAGGGTTATTAGTAGAAGAATAATTAAACAGCAAGTTTAAATGCAAAATCTTTTCCCAGGCAATTACCTAAATAAACACAAAATCTTGCTCCTTCAGCGCCATCAATTATTCTATGATCATAAGACAAAGATATGGGTAAAATTTTTTTACTTACTATTTTACCATTTTCTTTTACAAGCCGGTCAAAATTTTTCCCCACTCCTAAAATTGCGACCTCAGGAGGATTTATAATTGGAGTAAAATGAGTTCCACCAATTCCACCAAGACTAGATATAGTCATTGAACCGCCAAAAAATTCTTTCTTATCAATTTTAAGCTCTCTACATAGTTTACTAGTGTTTTTTAATTCTTCGCCAATTTTTTGAATGCCCATTTGATCTACATTTCTTATTTTAGGAACCATTAAACCATGAGGTGTGTCGACTGCAAAACCAATATGAAAATATTTTTTGTATATAATTTTGTTAGAGTTTAAATCTATGGAGGCATTAAAGTTTGGAAATTCTTTCAGAGCACTAATTAAAGCTTTTGCAATAAATGCTAAAGGAGTAACTTTAATTTTTTCGCCTGTATAATAATCATATAAAGAAGATCTAAACTGCTCCATTTCAGTAATATCAATCTCTTCATGCTGCGTTACATGAGGAATTTCTGTCCATGATCTTAGTAGGTGAGGACCTGAAAGTTTTTTAACTCTTGGAATGTCTTTAACTGAAACTTCTCCAAATTCTTCATGAGGATATTCTTCTACGTTTTTTATAACTTCCTTTTTTTGAACAGCACCTTGGCTAACTGTTGCTTGAGAACGTATAAATTTTTTTACATCATCTTCAGAAACTCTTCCTGATCTTTGCGTTCCAGAAACTATTGATATATCTGCCCCAAGTTCACGTGCAAATTTTCTAACTTTAGGACTAGCTGAACCCTTACCGTTTTGAGGAACTGGTGAGATAAGAATTTTTTTTCTAACTTCTTTTGCAGGAACAGTAGCCTCTACTTTATTTTCTTCTTTAGGCTCCTCTTTTTTTATTTCCTCTTTTTTCTCGTTAGATTCTAAAGTTAATATTAAATCACCTTTATTAATTTTATCACCCACCGATACGTTAACCTTTTCTATTTTTCCTGAATGAGTAGATGGCACCTCAACGCTAGATTTATCACTTTCTAAAGTAATGATAGATTCATTTTTATTAATTGCTTGACCATCTTTAACGAGCACTTCAATTACCTCGACATCTTTGAAGTCTCCCATATCCGGCACAGTAATTTTTAAATTTGCCATTATAAGTTTGCTGGAAAATCTTTATCTTTATTAATTTTATATTTCTTAAATGCTTTTTCAGCTGCATCAGATCCAATCAATTGTTCTTTTGATAATGCACTTAGCGTGTAGGCAACGATATGTTCCTTATCTACTTCAAAAAATTTTCTTAAGTTTTTCCTTGTATCACTTCTTCCGTATCCATCAGTTCCAAAAGAATAAAATGATTTATCTGTATAAGGTCTAATTTGATCTGAGAACGCTCGAATATAGTCAGAAGCAGCAATGATAGGGCCATCCTTTTTTTCTAAACATTTTTGAACATGAGATTTCTTTGGTTTATCATTGGGATTTAAAAGATTTAATCTTTCTGTTTCCATACCATCTCTTCTTAACTCATTAAAACTTGTGACACTCCAAATATCAGAATCGATACCATATTCTTTTGTTAATATTTCTGAAGCTGCAATTACTTCTCTCAGGATTGTACCAGATCCAAGAAGTTGCACTTTAGTTTTCCCCTTGTTGTTACTTTCTTTAAATAAATACATACCTTTTAAAATACCTTCATCAGACCCTTTTGGCTTTTCAGGATGAGTATAGTTTTCATTCATTGCAGTTATATAATAAAAAACATTTTCTTTTTTTTCGTGCATACGTCTCAAACCTTCTCTTAAAATTGTAGCCATCTCATATGAAAAAGTTGGATCATAGCTTATACAATTTGGAATATTTGAAGCTAACAATTGGCTGTGACCGTCTTGGTGCTGTAGACCTTCACCAGCTAAAGTTGTTCTACCAGCCGTAGCTCCAATCAAAAATCCTCTGGCTTGAGAGTCACCCGCTGCCCAAGCAAGATCTCCAATTCTTTGAAAGCCAAACATAGAGTAGAATATGTAAATTGGTATCATTTCGATATCATGATTTGTATAAGCTGTAGCTGCCGCTATCCAAGATGACATTGCACCTGCTTCATTAATGCCTTCCTCTAAAACTTGTCCACTTTTGTCTTCTCTGTAAGAACTTAATTGTTCGGAGTCCACTGGTTCGTATTTTTGGCCTTCATGTGCATAAATTCCAATTTTTTGAAAGAATCCTTCCATTCCAAATGTTCTTGCTTCATCAGGAATGATTGGAACTAATCTTGGTGAAACATTTTTATCCCTCAACAAAGCTGTTAACATTCTTACCAATGCCATTGTTGTAGACATCTCTTTTTCACCAGTTGACTTCATAAATGCATCAAAAATATCTTTAGGAGGTGCTTTAATTTGTTTAGCAAATGATGATCTCTCAGGGATAAATCCTCCGAGTTTTAATCTTCTTTCTTTTAAATATTTCATTTCTTCAGAATTTTCACTAGGTTTGAAATACTCTACATTTTTTACTTGTTTATCCGTAAGAGGGACATTAAATCTGTCTCTATAGTAAAGCAGATCATCTTCATCTAATTTTTTTTGTTGATGAGTTGTGTTTACACTTTCACCAGTTTTACCCATTCCATATCCTTTAATAGTTTTAGCTAGTAT
>Ga0209223_10003536_pt1 | contig 14827 bp, 10 predicted proteins | sample COG_06_FD_184750 | JGI IMG/M metagenome (GOLD analysis project Ga0209223, IMG submission 184750) | Pelagic Microbial community sample from North Sea - COGITO 998_met_06 (SPAdes) (version 2) | ecosystem: Environmental > Aquatic > Marine > Neritic zone/Coastal water | place: Helgoland, sampling...
TGGGATGATGGACAGACAACAGCAATGGCTGGATCATTATCTGCAGGAAGTTATACTGTAACGGTAACAGATGCCAATGGTTGTACGGAAACTCAGAGCGCAACGGTTACAGAGCCAACTGCTTTAACATCGACACTAACTTCTATGAATGCATTATGTAATGGATCATCAGATGGATCAGCTACAGTAAGTTCAGTAGGTGGAACAGCACCGTACAGTTATCTTTGGGATGATGGACAGACAACAGCAATGGCTGGATCATTATCTGCAGGAAGTTATACTGTAACGGTAACAGATGCCAATGGTTGTACGGAAACTCAGAGCGCAACGGTTACAGAGCCAACTGCTTTAATTGTTAGTGCTGGTCTAGACGATACTATCTGTGCTGGAGATTTTGTAACTCTGAATGGTACTGGTGCTGATACTTATATTTGGGATAACACTTTAGTAACTGATGCTACCCCTTTCAGTCCAAGTGCTACTGCTACATATACAGTAACTGGAACTGATGCTAACGGTTGTAATGCAACAGATCAAGTTATTGTTACAGTAAATGCATTACCAACAGTAGATGCCGGATTTGATGTTAGTGTTTGTACTGGTAGTTCGGTTACTCTTTCTGCTTCAGGTGCTGTTACCTATGCTTGGGATAATAATATTACGGATGCTACTGCTTTCACACCAACTGCTACTGCTACTTATACAGTAACTGGAACAGATGCTAATGGTTGTTCAGCAACCGATGCTGTCGATGTTTCTGTTAATTCTCTTTATTACAATACACAAACTATTGGTGCTTGTAACGGAGATAGTGTCTTTGCTGGAGGAAGCTATCAAACTGCAAGTGGTGTTTTTGTAGACTCTCTACAATCAATTAACGGCTGCGATAGTGTTGTTCAAACAACCTTAACTATAGCATCACAAATTGTAGCTAATATACCTCTTAGCGTTTGCTTTGGAGATAGTGCTTTAATCAATGGAAACTATGAATCAGTTAATGGAAACTTTTATGACACTACCGTAAGCGTTGCAGGTTGTGATAGTATTACCATTACCAACTTTACAGTAGAAAATCTAATTACAAATAGTGTTATGGCTAGCGTATGTTTTGGAGATAGCTTGCTAATCGGGGGTTCTTACCAAACAGTAAGTGGTGCATATGTCGATACATTGACATCATCTACTGGTTGTGATAGTGTTCTTACTATCAACTATACGGTATATGCATTAGTCACTAGCAATATAAGTGCAAGCATTTGTAACGGCGACAGTTTATTCTTAGGTGGTGCTTACCAATTTGTAGCCGGTAGCTATGTAGATTCTTTATCAACAGCCTCTGGTTGTGACAGCTTAGTGACTACTACTCTTACTGTGAATACCGCTTCTAGTTCTACGGATACTCTACAAGCTGCTTGTGACTTTACTTGGATAGACGGCGTTACTTATACAGTTTCTAATAGTACTGCTACTTTCACCACATCAAATGCTTTAGGTTGTGATAGTGTGGTTACTTTAAATCTTACCATTATTCCTATCGTTGCTGCTATTGCACAAATTGGAAATGATATTGAGGCTTCTGCCACCAATGGTGCTTCTCCTTATTCTTACGATTGGAGTACTGGTGAGATTACTGCAAGTATTACTCCAGCTGGCAACGGTCCTTATTGGGTAGTGGTAAGTGATGCAAATGCTTGCTCGTCAGATACCACAAGTTTTGATGTGACGTTTGTAAGTGGAACGGGAATATTGTCTCTAGATAACGTATTTAATATTTATCCAAACCCAACACTAGGAAATATTACCATTGATTTAGCGAAACAACAAACTGAAGTACAAGTAACGTTGTATGACATGTATGGGAAACTAGTATACTTAAATAAATACCAAGATTCTAAACTAATAGAGCTTAGTTTTGATGCTCCTCCTGGAATATATTACTTAGATATAAATTCTGGGGTGAGGTCTTCAAGACACAAAATTATAATGCAATAAAAAAAATATATAGCCAGATAAGTAATTAATTATTTGGCTATTACTTTACCGTATTGAACATTTCCATTGTTATGGTAAATCCTAATTAGACCTACTTTACTAGAAGAGTTTGAAAAGATTTTTCTTCTTTGATAAATTTTTTGAAAATGAAGATTCGATAACTCATTAATTTTCTCTGAGTAAATTAAATTTCCACCAAGATTATAAAATTCAATTTTATCAATTTCTTTTCTTTGCCAATTAGATTCTACAGTAAAACTTTTTTCAACAGGATTTGGAAATATTTTTATAGGATTATTGTATAAATAATTATTTTCAATACTAGTCATTCCATTTTGACTCAGGGAATCCAAATCTAGAGTCTCGTCACCAGCCATATAGTCTGTAAATAGATAGTAAATCACAAACATTTCGTCAGTTGTATTTAAACCACCACAAATAGTCTGAGGAGGAGTATTAGGGTTGTGTAAATTGGCAGAAGTATTGTCGTAAAATGCGGAAGCTTTTATAGTACTTCCAGGATCAAGTTTTAACATTTTTCTAAAATGATAAGCCCCCTGCCATTCAAAATCCCAGTTAGGAATCTTAATAAATTTAGTTGTATCACCATTTGTATTTAGACCATAAGTTTCAATGGATTTCCCTATTAAATGCATGTGAGGAAATACTCCAAAGAGAGATAGTGCTGGAAATGAGTTTGGTATTTGGTAAGAGTCATTTACAGTCTTTGTTTGATTTGGAGGAACACAAAAACTAAGATTTTGTACAATTGGATTTATTTCAATTTCTCTAAATTGATTTACTTGATCTGGATAAAAATAAAAGTGAACTTTTGTACTGTCCATCATTCCTAATGACCCGACAGGATAATGCATAGCTAATATTACATTGCTATTTGCAGGAAAACTCATTCCAAATGCCATATTGTCGTCTCCAGGATAAGTAATTGGTAAAGAACCAGGAGCAAATTCTCCAACCAAATTTCCATTAGTTGGCCCCATACAATTATTTTGAACCCCTAACAACGAATTTCCAGAAGGATCAATATAAACCAAGCAGTGATGTACAATAGCTAAGTTTCCAGGGACAACTTCGACTGCTCTAATCTTTTTATCTGTTAATAAATTACTTGGAATAGTGAAGCAAACATAATCATCGTTTTGAAAGGCATTGCTAGAGTAAGTGGGGGCTGATAAAGTTAGATCTGGAGTTCCTAGTTGAGGCCCACTAGTATTATAAATTGGAGCTGGAGGTGTTAAATTTGGATTTCCTTCGGGTGCTCCAAGACCAACCCAAGTATTAATTAAGTTAATTTCTTGATTAGATAATATTCTCTCATGTCTAAAATTAGAATAGTTGGTATCTGGCGGCCAAGGAGGCATATACCCAGTCAAAACAGACCCTTGAATGGCATTTCTATTATTATAGGCACTTTGAAAATCAATTAATGAAAATGGGCCTACTCCACCACTATGGTGACATCCTGTACAATTTCTATAAAAAATTGGAGCAATATGCTCGCTAAAAGTTATTGTTTTTGAAGACCTTTGGTCATTTTCCAAAATAAATGAGCAGCAAAAGAATAATAAAACGACACTAAAAAAAATATTTCTCATAAGGAGTTATCAATTATAAGTTAGACGATAATTTATAAATATAGTTTAATTAGATAAGTTTTAAAAGAAGAGGTCTCGATCGGATTCGAACCGATGTAGATGGTTTTGCAGACCACTGCCTAGCCACTCGGCCACGAGACCTTTTAAAAGAAAAACAAAAGTACAATTTCCAGTCAAATAAACAATTTATTCTTCTACTAGTACCGACACATAGTCAATATCTCCATCAATTGGAGGATTTATTTTTTTAATTTCTACTCTACAGTTGTTAGCCATGGAGAAGTTTTCTTTTATTTCATGAACAATATTATAGGCAACAGACTCGATTAATTTACTTCTAATACTCATTTGTTTTACAACAATTTCTTTAATTGCAACATAGTCAATAGTTTTTGATAAATCGTCATGTTTAGCAGCAGTTTTAAAATCACAATCTACTTCTACATTCACAATGTAATTGCCTCCTATAATTTTCTCTTCTTCTAAGCAGCCATGAAAGGAAAATGTTCTTATGCCATGTACTTTAATACAATTCATTACAAGTCTGATTTTTCTAAAAAAAGATTTTCAAAGAAAATAGATTTTTCTTTAAACCTATTCATTACCTCTTCTTCCCCAATTAGTTCCATTATAGAGAACAAGGATGGCCCCATTCCTTTGCCAGTTAAAATAAGTCTCAAACACGGGAGTAAAGCTCCCATCCCAATTTCTTTTCTTTCAATAAAAGACTTAAAAGTATTTTCAATAGTTACGGCATTGAAAGATTCAATGGAGTTTAACTCTGAAAAGAATTCATTAACTAGAGAAATAGAATTGCTCTTCCATTTTTTTCTAAATGTTTTTTGATCGTAATCTTCAAATGACTTAAAAAAGTAATCTTCCGATAACAATTCATGGTGAAAAGTTGCTCTTTCTTTCATTAGCTCTGCAACTTTCTCAAGGTATTCATTGCCAACGTCATATTTACAGTTTTTCAACATTAAAGAGGAAAGTTCCGAATTAGATTTGTTTCTAAGATGCTGCTGATTAAACCATTTGGCCTTTTCAGGATCAAATTTTGCACCACTTTTTCCAACTCTTTCTAAAGAAAACTCTTTGATTAATTCATCGATTGTAAAAAGCTCTTTAGAACTACCGGGATTCCACCCTAAAAAAGCCAACATATTCACAAATGATTCAGAAAAATATCCTTTTTCTCTATACCCAGATGAAATTTCTTTGGACTTTGGATCGGTCCATTCTAATGGGAAAACTGGAAATCCAAGTCTGTCACCATCTCTTTTACTTAACTTTCCATTACCATCTGGTTTTAATATTAGTGGCAAATGAGCAAATTTTGGCATGACACTTTCCCATTCTAAATATCTATATAGCAATACGTGCAATGGAGCAGAAGGAAGCCATTCTTCTCCTCTTATAACATGAGAAATATCCATCAAATAATCGTCTACCACATTGGCTAAATGGTAAGTGGGCATTCCATCGGCTTTAAAAATCACTTTGTCGTCCATGTTGTTGGTATTTACCACAACCCATCCTCGAATCTCATCATAAAACCTTATGTCCTCGTTTCTTGGCATTTTTATTCTAATAGCACAAGATTCATTTTTAGAAAATCTGTTTTCAACTTCTTCTTTTGAAAGAGTTAAAGAGTTTTTCATAGAGTTTCTTGTAATAGAATTGTATTGCCAATTAGGCATTTTGGCTTTCTTAGCCAATTCTCTCATTTTTTCTAATTCTTCGCTAGTATCAAAAGCATAATATGCATTTCCGGATTTAATAAGTTGGTCTACATACTTTTTATAAATCGGTTTTCTCTCAGATTGTCTGTATGGTCCCTTAGCTCCATTAGATTCAGGACCTTCATCTACTTTAAGCTTACACCACTTTAAGGCATTTATAATGTATTTTTCTGCCCCCTCTACATACCTGTTTTGATCGGTATCTTCAATTCTTAAAATAAAATCTCCATTGTTCTTTTTTGCAAATAAATAATTATACAGAGCGGTTCTTATACCACCCATATGCAATGGGCCAGTTGGACTTGGAGCAAACCTTACACGAACTTTTCTTTTTGACATAGTGATTAGAAGAATTTGAAAAGCGAAAGTAATGTATATCCATAGAATGAAAAATACATTTTAATCTTTTTTTTCAATTGAGCAATCAAGGGTCGTTTAACTGGAACTCACATCTTCTGTTTTCTCTGTGCTCAGCATCTGTACAAAACTCTGGCTTGTAACATGAGTTTACAAAATTCACAGCTCCTCTTCCAATTACATTTACTCTAGACCTAGCAATTCCTTTATATTCTAAATACCTTCTCGTAGAAATAGCTCTGTTTTTTCCAAGAACAACATTGAATTTTTTTTCAAGGTATTCCTTAGAACCAAGACAGTCAGTGTAGCCAAAGATTGAAATAGTTTTGTCTTTATGTTCTTTTAAATATGCAGCTAACGAGTCTAATTGTAATTTGGAGCTTTTAGTTAGCTTATGACTAGTAAAATCAAAAAATATAGGCTCAATTACAAATCCAGATTTAGTTAATTTCAAATTATACTTTTTATTTAAATCAATAACTTTTGGAAGTGAATCTCCTATATTTAGAATTAAAGTCTTGGTAAAATAATTTCTCTTTTCTACAGTTAAATAGTAAATATTATTTTCATGAATATGTAATTCAAAATTCCCCAAATCATTAGTGTAACTTAGGTCTTTAGCATTGGTAGTAGAGTCTACAATGGTTATTTTCACAAAATTTAGAGGCTCTCCGTCCTCGGCATCAATAATTTTTCCAATTGTAGGAGTGTAATCATCGGTTATATAAACATTTATATCCTCTTCATTTTTAAACAAAATACTGGTATGAATATTTGCGATGCCATCTGCATCTCCCTTGTAGGCATGAATTTCATAATCTTGGGCCATTTTCAATTTAAAATAAAAATGACCTGTGGAGTCAGTAAATGTAGAATCGATTTTAGTTCCATCCACGTTTATTAAATAAACTTTTGCATCCGACTGGATAGATTTGGTTTTTTCATCCAACACTTTTCCTTTGAAGTTTTGGTAAGTTCTATCTAACTCTAAATTATGTTGTTTTTTAAATAAATAATTAGAGTCAATAAAAAACTCTTTTAGTCCAAATAAACTATCGTTAAACCCTTTTAATAATAACATTGAATCATTATTAAATGCGAATTGATAATAGCCTTCTTCGTCGGAGAAAATAGTCAGTTTTTTAGATCTTATACCATTATTAATATCAATCTTAACATTTGGGATTATTTCGCCCGTTGCTCTGGCCACGGTATAGCCTTGAATAGTTTTATCATCTTGAAAAATAATATCTTTTCTCTCATTTCTAAATAGAGTTTTGTCTGAAATTACAATAGTATCTCCAAATAGATTTTTTTTGGTAGCTACCACTTTGTAAATTTTATTTTTTTTAAGTTCAAATCTATATTTTCCAGAAACGTTAGTATGAAACTGTTTTAATTCCTCGTCATGGTGATTTAGAAGTCTGACAGTCGTGTTTTTTTGTAAACTACTATCGCTACTTAACCTAATGTATCCTTTCACATAAGGTTGGATAGGTGTCATATGTGCTAAATATATATCCTCATCTCCCTTTCCACCTGCTCTGTTAGAATTTAATATTGCAATACTTTCATCAAATGGGTGTAGTACAAAATGAATGTCGTCTCCAGCAGAATTTACCGGGTATGGTAAATGTTTAACATCATAAACACTATCATTACTAATTTTACATTTAAAAATATCTGCCTTCCCATATCCAGCAAATCCGTTAGATGAAAAATAAAGTATACTATCGTCATAAATTCTTGGCGACTCCTCTCTGTATGGTGTATTCACTAATGGTCCAAGATTTATTGCTTTGCCCCATTTTCCAGATTTTTTTTGGTGAGAAACGTAAATATCTGTCTGCCCATAGCCTTTTCTCTTATCCGACACGAAATAAATTGTCTTTCCGTCTGAGCTCATGCATACTTCCCCTGATCCAGCCGAGCTTGATAAAAAACTTACTGGGATACGGCGTCTTAAATAAAGTTTTTTCTTTTCAGAGTTTAATTTCCCTTGATAGATTAATGGGTTAAGAGAGGCATCGGAATTTGAATTGGTTAAATAAGGATGCCTGGTATATAATATTTTTTTATTTGAACTATTGGTGTTAAAACTAGTGACATTAAAATTTTTGTGAAAAATAATTTTTTCATTTTTTATAATAGCAGAATCTGGAATAGAATTATTTACCGATTTAAAGAGCAAAGGGATTTTTAAATCCACCTTATTGACATATGTTCTTGGTGAAATAGTACTTCCATAAGAGAGAATTTTATTTAATTTCTCAGTAAATTCTTTTTTCTCTTTCAAAGTTAAAGAGTCATTATTGGATATTAAATTAATATTATTTGCCAATGCATTATTCTTCCCTTTTTCTAGTATATAATAAATACCATCATCATAAAAAGACGGCGAAAATTCAGAAGAAGCAGAATTTATTTGTTCAAACGCTACTAGTTTTTTAAAGATTTTAATAGTATCCCACTTTATTAGAGAATCTATGGATTCAATTTGAAATTGCAGTCGTTTCCTTGTGCTGTCTATTGCAAATAATTCGTTGAATATTTTTTTGGCAGCTTTGAATCTTCCAGTACTTTTTAATGCAATACCATAGTGGTATTTTACCGAGAAATCTTTAGGATTTTGGTCTAGAATTTTTTTAAAAACAGGAATAGACTTTTGAAAATCATTAGTATAGAAATAACAAAAAGCATGTTTTTCTAATTGACTTAGTGTTAAATCATTTTCTTCACTATATATTGATGCTGCTGTTTTGTATTCAAAATTGTCATAAAGAATATCTGCCAACTTTACTTGACTATTTACTGCGCTAAAACAAAAAATAGCTATTATGAAAAGTATAATCTTTCTCATTTTTATTGAGATCAATTTTCGGAGCTAAAACTTGAGTAGACTCTGTTTCTGTTTTTCCAAGGTGTTTTAGATTGGTTGTCTTTTTTAAGTTTGTAGCTTAAGAAAATTTCGTGAGTACCAGAATTATAAGTTTTAATTTTTGAAATGCCTACATCGTAAGAGTAACCTATAGTAGCGGTTCCAATATTAACTCCTCCAATAAATGAAACAGCATCTTTATTTCTATAAGATAATCCTAATGAATATGCATTCTTAACAGTAAATTTTAGATTGCCATCCATTTGAATGAGACTATTATTCATAGTTCTTATAATCATAGAAGGTTGTAATTCGAATATTGCTCCAATTTTAAAGTTGTAGCCACCGTGAATGTAAAAAACTCTATCTAAGGTATTTAGAATAGGGGTGGTTAAAGCCAATAAATCTGTTTTATTTTCAAATAAATTATAGCCAGAAAAGCCAACAAAATGTCTATCTCCAGACCAATACAAACCAAAGTTGCAGTCACCAATTAATTGATTACTTAAATTGCCAACAGCAACATCCCCAGGAACATCTGTTATAAGACGATCTCCATCTATAGAAAATTGTGTTAATGATCCTGAAATTCCAAATGATAATTTTGTTCTTTTACTAGTCTTTATATTGTATGCAAAAGCTGAGTTGATTCCAGTTCTTCTAGAAGGTCCTGAAGCATCATTAAAAACATGTGCTCCTATTCCAGTATTATCTCCAAGAAATGTATGATACATTAAGTTCTGGGTTACAGGGGCTTCGTCAATACCTACCCATTGTCTTCTAAAACTTATTGAAAGAGGAGAATAAGATTTAGTACCAGCAACTGCAGGATTTATAGCAAAGTCATTAAAAAGATATTGACTTGTCATACTATTTTGTTGGCTTTTATAAGTAAGTATTATTAATAGACATATAGATGTAATAAAAATTCTTTTCATGATTTTATCTTATTATAGTTATTGGTCCAGTTTGATTGGTTGTCTGTCCTGAGTCGTCTCTAAGTTCAATAGTGTAATAATAAGTTCCAGAAGGAAAATCTGATCCATCTGAAGTTCTGCCATCCCAACTCATAGTATTTCCACCATTAAACTCCCATATTTGATTGCCCCATTTGTTGAAGATAACTAGACTTACTTCTTCATAATTTGGAAAGTTAAGACTCCAATTATCATTAATTCCATCATTATTTGGACTAAAAGTGTTTGGCATTTCAATACATTCTAATGTGTTGTCAAAAGTTATGCTATCTAAAAATTTATAGCAATTATTAGCATCTGATACCAATACATTATAAATTTCGTTATTGGCATACATTAAAGGGTTTTCATAGCTTCCATCAGACCAATCATACCCATAGTATCCCATCCCATTTTGAGAATGGATATGAATCATAATTCCTCCTTCAGCGCATGTTTCTTGTTCAATAGAATAATCTAGTATAATTGGACTGCTTTCAATTTGAATAGTCTCAACATCTGTAGCAACACATGGACCTAAAGTATAAGTGTAAGTAATATTGTGGGAACCAACCCCTGCAATTTTTGGGTCAAAAAATCCATTATTTACTCCATTTCCAGAGAAAGTTCCTCCTGAAGGATTTCCACCTTCAAGCTCAAATTCAGGTGAATCATCTCCGCATATATTATCCAATTCACTTAAATGGGTTTCTAACGTGTAAACATCAACTGTTAATCCAATACAATTACTGGCTGGACATAATCCACCTTCTGCTCTCACATAGTAATTTGTTGTGGTAGAAGGAGATACAGATATTTGATTATTGGTTGTTGTGGTTCCAATTAAAGTTCCTGTTCCACAAGAACCTCTGTACCAAAACCATTGACTTCCACTTATAAGGCTATTTGAGTTGTCGATTGAAATTGTAGATGAGTTGCCATTACATATTTCATTAAGACTTGCATTTATTGAAACTGGATCAATATTTGCTTCTAAAACTACTACAGGAAACTGAGCAGAATTCGTACAGTTGTTACTATCTGTATAACTATATGTTACAGTATGAGATCCTATTCCTGAAATGTTTGGATCAAATGTACTACCAAGAACTCCAACTCCAGAATAAGTCCCCCCTTGCGGAAAGCCACCTTGAAGAATAAAAGCATTAGACTCACATGTAGAATCAACATTCGAATGGTAAACATTCAAATCATAGGTGTTAATTAAGATTTCTTGACAAGCTGAGGCCCCACAAGCTCCTCCGTTGGCTCTAACATAATACATTGTAGTAGCAGCTGGAGTTACAGATATAGATGTTCCAGTTCCTAAAAAATTAGAACTACAAGCACCTTCATACCAGCTCCAGTTTGCTCCAGTTCCTAATTGTCCTCCAATTACACTCAAAGTAGAAGATCCTCCAGTACAAAAATTATTAATGCTAGTTTGGATTCCGCTTGGTGATATTGAGCCGTCTTTTGTAAATACTGTAATACTTTTACACAAGGAAGCACCACAAGTTCCAGTTACTTTGGCGTAATAAGTAGTGCTGGAATCAGGATATACAATAATTGAATCACCAATTCCTAATGATGTAGCACCACATGAATTTTCATACCAAGTTATTGAATAGCCTTGAGGAAATGGGCTAGAAAAATGAGCAAATAATTGCACAGCTGATTGAGGACAAACAGTATCTATAATTGACCAAGTACTATCTGTTGAATTATAAGTCGAATCTATACTTATTGAATCAAGTTCTATAAAGTATGGAAAATTACTAATAGTTACATTTTCACAAATAGTATTATTACAATCCCCTTCGGCCCTTACAAAATAGGTAGTATTTGAGATTTGATTTACAGTTATTGAAGCCCCATTACCAACTATACTACCTCCACAAGAATCATTGAACCACACCCATTGGCTATTAGTCCCTAACAAACCACCAGTTACATTAAGAATAACATCTGTATTTTGACATATGACAGAATCTGAACTAGTAACTCCTGAGGGGTCTAATGAACTAGCTTTTATTTGTAAATTAAGAGTTACTATGCTGTCACATCCAGCCAAATTAGTTAAAGTATGAGTCGCTGAATTATTATCAGCGGTATAGGTAATTCCGTCTATCCAAGTAAAGCTATCACAAGCAATTTGATTATCTATTCCAGAATTAGAATTATTGATGGTTAAATTTAAAGTGACCAAACTATCACATCCAGCAACATTGGTTAATGTAAAAGTTGCTGTATTATTACTAGTTGTGTAAGTAACTCCATCTATCCAAGTGTAATTGTCGCAAGCTATTTGATTATCTGTTCCTGAAGTCTCACACTGACTATAATGGATTTGACAAATAAACGAGTAAAAAAACAGTGTTATAAAAGCATATTTTTTCATATTTTTTTGATAGTTATATAATGTATATAAAGATACGTAATTTGAATTTAAAATAAATATTACATTTTATAATCCATAAAATATTAATGAGTATGATTTGAGTATAGAAGTTAATGACAGAACAAAAAATATTTTAATGTATCCTAAAATTATTTTGAGTTATATTTTAGAATATTAAAAACTGTCTTCAATTTCTTTATAAATTAGCATAAATGAAATCTAAAAGACATAAATCAAATTCCTTAGCAGAGCTTTCTACAATATTTGGAATGACTTTGCTTTTAACCTTGTTTGGTGTTTTTGTTTATTTCATGTGGACAGCTAATAAAAAGTCAGCCGAAATTAAAGAACAATTAAGTATGGATATTCTTTTCCATGAAACTGTAGATGAATCTATAGTTAGAATGATGGAAAAAAAACTAAAGTCTATGGATGGAATTGTAAAAAAAGCGCTTTATGTATCTAAAGAAGATGCGCAAAAATTAATGCTTAAACACGTAGGAAAAGATGCTTTTGAAATTTTAGACGGAGTCAATCCTTTGCCTTCCTCAATTCATGTAAATCTTAGTTCTAATTATGTTAATCCTGATAGTGCTGCAAATTTTGCAGCCCAAATTACCAAGGGAAATGAACATATAATTTCAGAGGTTGCTTACAATGAGTCTCAATTTTTAGAAATAGGAACAGTGTTTAAAAATTTTGAACTAATCATGCTTTTTATAGCTGGAGTTTTATTAATAATTGCAATTTTACTTATATACAATACCATTAGACTAGCTGTTTTTTCAAAAAGATTTATGATTAGAACCATGCAACTAGTTGGCGCTAAATCTTTTTTTATAAGAAGACCTTTTATTTTAAAAGCATTTTACCAAGGATTAATTTCTGCAGTTCTAGCAGTACTATTTTTGTTGTCCTTATGGTATTCATTTACAATTATAAACCCTAATATTATTTCAGAACTAAGTACAGATAAATTTCTTCTGAATAATGAAATATTGGAATTTTCAGTAATTGCTTTAGGAATTCTTGTTACAGGTATTTTAATAAGTGTTGTGTCCACCTATTTTGCACTCAACAAATTTATTTGGGTTAAATCAGAAAAACTATATTAATATGGAAGAAAAAACTAAAATGGTACTAGGTAGAAAAAATTATATGTTCATAATTATTGGTTGTATAGTTGTTCTATTGGGATTTGTTTTAATGTCTGGCGGTGGTTCAGAAGATCCAAATGTTTTTAATGAAGATGAACTCTTTTCATTTAGAAGAATTACTCTTGCTCCATTTTTGGTCATGTCAGGCTACGGCTTAGTTCTTTTTGGAATAATGAAAAAGCAATAGTTTTTTTGGATTATTTAACAGCTTTAGTTTTAGGAATTGTTCAGGGGCTAACGGAATTTTTGCCTGTTAGCAGTAGTGGCCATTTGGAAATCATTAAAGGAATATTTTCCACTGATTTTGATCCTAAAGAGAGTCTAATTATGACTGTTGTATTGCATTTTGCAACCGCATTAAGCACCATTTTTATCTTTCGAAAAGAGATATTTCAAATAATAAGTGGTGTTTTTTCAAAAAAATCTTCTAAAGAAAGAATTTTCTCATTAAATATTATTGTTTCTATGATTCCTGCCGCTGTAGTAGGTGTTTTTTTTAATGACATTATTGAGTCCCTATTTGATGGTCAATTAGTCTTAGTTGGCTTTATGCTTATAATCACAGGAGTCCTTCTCTTTTTTGCAGACAGGGCAAAGCCAACCAATAATACAATTAGTACTTCACAAAGTTTCCTTATTGGAATTGCCCAGGCAATAGCAATTTTACCTGGTATTTCAAGATCTGGAGCCACAATTGCCACATCTGTTATTTTAGGATTAGATAAAACATCATCTGCAAAATTTTCATTTTTGATGGTTGTGCCTTTAATTTTTGGAAAAGTAGCAAAAGACCTTATGGATGGAAATATTTTTTCTGAAGCAATTAATTTAGGACCGCTAACCCTTGGTTTTTTTGCTGCCTTTTTCACAGGATTATTTGCATGTAAATGGATGATAGGTATTGTAAAGTCTAGCAAATTAAAATACTTCTCTTATTACTGTTTTACAGTTGCCGCTATCACAATCATATTTAAACTATTATGAAGGAAATTCCTTTTGAGTTAGGTGCTGTTTTAGTAGTTGACAAACCACTAAATTGGACATCATTTGATGTAGTTAAAAAAATTAGGTATACAATTTGTAAACAGTTCAATCTAAAAAAAATAAAAGTTGGACACGCAGGAACCTTAGATCCTCTTGCATCTGGTGTGGTAGTTGTCTGTACTGGAAAAAAAACTAAAATAATAGACCAATTTATAAACGAGTCTAAAGAGTATACAGGAGAAATTAGATTAGGGTCAACCACTCCTTCATTTGATTTAGAAACAGAAATTGATAAAGAGTTTCCTTTACCCGATTTAGATGATAACATTTTGAAAAAGATCTCTAATAACTTTACTGGGGAGATATTACAAGTGCCGCCTATTTTCTCAGCTAAAAGAATAAATGGTAAAAGAGCCTATCAATACGCTAGAAATAATGAAGAAATAGTTTTAAAACCTAATTCGGTTACCATTCATAGTCTAGAACTTAAAGCTATTGATAAAAACACATTAAGGTTTAATTGCCACTGCTCAAAAGGAACTTATATTAGGTCTTTAGCACGAGATATTGGTCTTTTTTTAGACAGTGGTGGGCATTTAATATCTTTAAAACGAATAAAATCAGGAAATTTCTCTCTAGAAATGGCAAAATCTATAGACGAATGGATAGATATCATAAAAGCATCATAATTTTTATTAATTTCGTGCCTCATTTATAAATCAAAGCATGAAGTTATCACAATTT
>Ga0209223_10003540_pt1 | contig 14819 bp, 6 predicted proteins | sample COG_06_FD_184750 | JGI IMG/M metagenome (GOLD analysis project Ga0209223, IMG submission 184750) | Pelagic Microbial community sample from North Sea - COGITO 998_met_06 (SPAdes) (version 2) | ecosystem: Environmental > Aquatic > Marine > Neritic zone/Coastal water | place: Helgoland, sampling...
TTTTTCCTTCACGTAGCAAGCCACGCAACGCATCACGGCCACTTAAGGTATCCACCCCATAGAGTATGCCCTTCAACAATAACAATTGCTCACGCTCGCGGCTAGCATAGCCAGAACGTGCAGTTGCCAACTCCTCAGCAATCAGCTCAATCGCCTCTGCATTACGCCCCTGATTATGCAGAATCACCGCGTACTCACGCACATACGGATAAGCTGCGCCAGTCCCCCTCAAACGCTCGAACTGCCCACGTACCTCTGCCGCAAGTGCATCATTGGCAGGCGCTCTCAAAATCTCTTCGCGCAATATCAATCCAGTAAAGAACGCTCGCTGCACCTCTGAAACGGCCGCTGCACGTGCTTGCTGAAAAGCAGCTGCCACCTGATCGGTTCGCCCACCCAGCTCCGCCTGCAGCCCGCGCAGTACATATAACCAAGGCAACTCCTCTGGCTTCAACGCACTTTCAGCTACATTGCCAAGCGCCTGCGCTAAGGTCTCTTGGTTGACATTGCGGCCATTGCCATACGCGCTCACCCCCAGATAAAGATAATACTGATCGCGGCGCGCCTCCTCGGGCACCAACTGCAACGCCGAGCGCGCATCCTCGAAACGGCGTTGTGCAATCAGCGCAGCCGCCAACTGGATCTGCAAGTCCGCTACATTGGCAGCAGCCACTCCTGGCACCGCCAGCAAATCTCGATACAAGCCCTCGGCTAACACCGCCAATCCGGCATTCAAGGCACGGTCCGCCGCATCCACCTGCCAGTCAAGCAACAGCCGCTGCTCGGCATCCAGCACATCGGCACGATCCGTCAACAACGGCGCTTGCCCCTGCACAGTAGGCACAAGTGCTAAGATCAAGAGCGCGGCCACAGCACCCTTTCGCATCAATCGAGAAATAACAGCAAAGTTCAACAACATGTAATCCGTGAATGACAAAGTGTCTCGCCACAGGTTGCAAAAGGATTTTCACCCGATTGTGCAAATCGAGCGGCGCTGGCTACCTCCGCTGAAGTGCCTGATGATAAGCACGCGCATACGGATCCTCCGAATCCGCACGAAAGCGCCGCTTCCAAATGCTCCAGTCCTGGCCTTGCTGGCCGCATAAATCCTCTGAGAACAGCATGCAAAAGCCCTCCATTGCCCAGTCGTCGATTAGCGATGGCTGCTTCAGGTGGCCGATCTCATGTGCTAACAGCGGATAGAACTCTCGATGGCTCGGCGGCACTGAAATATAGATCGCAAAGATTCCCGCCTCTGCATCGACGATTTCGGTGAGCGAAAAACCTTCGGCGATGGCATAGCGGTGGCCGCGCCCATTCTTCTTGGACTGGAGCAATAAGATCTCATTCACTGAAAACTCCAGCGGCTCATGCGCACGTTGCAACATCTGCAAACCAGCGCCGAGGAACTGCTGCACCTCAGGGTCGTCAATTACTTGATACAATTGATGATACGGCACAGCGGCGGGCTTCTCAGGTAGCGAGGCGCAACCGACCAATAAACACGCAATACTAAGTAGAATAAAAATAGAGAATCGAGGCACGGGGCTATGCTGACTCTCTGCACGCATCCGTAAAATAAAAAAGTCCTATTCTCGATTACAGGAAAAAGTATTGGCTAAGACTCAGCGTGAGGTGGAAGTCGGGCAGATCAATCGCCCCTGAGCTTATCTACTTGCGGTCCGCGCGGAGGCAGACCCACCCAGGTTGTAGTTCCTAGTAAAGCTACTCCATCTTCGGAAGACCTCCATCGAAATAAACAAAAAAAGTCCCCGCAGCGCTAGGCTACGGGGACTTTGTAGAATCAATCGTTCAGGAGGAACTACCAGTTGTACTGGATCGTGCCGCTGAATGCGTGGTTATACCAGTTACCCGAGATCGTTGGCTCGTATTCGACCCCAAGAGAGAGGCCTTCACTGCAAGACCATTCAACACGAACACCGAGTACTAGCGCGTCGCGATCGGCATCGGCACTGTCGAGCTGAAGGTTATCATCACCGAGGTAGCTAGAGTTAACTGAAACACCACGGTCAGCCCATTCGTGTTGCCATGCGGCTTTCACTTCGACGAGGAAGCTGCTGTTGTCCTCATAAGTCCACTCAAGGTTCATACGAGCACCCAACTCAGTCTTGAAGTTATCAGTCTCGTAGTCGTCAGTCGTCATGACCAAATCGTCCGCACCTTCATCCGTGTATCCATCGTGCTCACCATAGACATAACTAAAACGAGCATATGGCTCTAGGCCGAAGTCGCCGTGTGCTGTGGTATAGCCAACTTCAACCCATGTGCCGAAGAGATCAGAATCGTTGTTGCCACGATACTTATCGCCCTTGAAGTCGATACGATCGACATCGTTATCAGCTTGGCCGTAAGTCAAGCCACCATCGACGTACCATGTATCGGTAAACCAATTAACATAGACCGCAGCGCTGTAGAGATCGGATTCACCACCGCCGGAATTATCTGCACCATCGATATCAGTGCTCGCATAGGAACCAGCCAGACCGAGGATCAACTGTGGCCCCATCAGACGTTCCATTCCCATTACCAGCCCGTAGGTATCGTAATCGAACCCAGCATAACCATTACCGGAGTCTTGGCTACCGATATTACCAAAGACACTCACATAGGAGAGCCAATCACCGTTGCGCATATTACCGGCATTTGGTGCAGCAGGACCTGTTGGCGCAGAACCGTTCGATGCTGGAGTGCGACGCAGTACTGAACGCAGTATAGAGGCGTGCTTGGAGATGTCGAGCATCACAGCAGACGAAGCTGCACTAACCGCCTCCGCGGCTTGCACTGAACCAGGTGTTTGCTCACCATCTTGGTCTTGCACGCGATCAACAGTGAGGACGTATTCGTCCCCAGTTACAGGCACGGACTCAATGCCTTCGATTACATCGTCAAGGATATCAGCTTGAACCACTTTAAGCGAATATTCGAATGGTGACTGTGAATTATCAATGATTGCACCGTTATCGGTGATGATCCCTTCGGTATTGATAATGGTGTATTCATTACCGACGACGTTATTTAGATCAACCCCGTCAGCGAAGACCGGCAATACCTTGGCACCGCTAGCGATGTTGACAGCAGCTGTTTCACCTGTAACCGAAATCAACGAAGTCTTAACTTCGTCATCTTCAAGCTCGTTTGCTTGATTCTGCGAGAGGATCGGAGCAAGACCACCCGCAGCAGCAATTTCAAGTGAGTCTGTGAGGTCAGAGACATAGACAGTGCGCACCGCAGTGAAGAGACCAGAGTCGATATCGAAATCAACCGTGCCAGTACCGTTATCAATATCCAACCATTCGTCGATCCAAATTAGTGAAGACGCACCCATGTTACCCGATAAGATTTTACCCGATAAGATGTTACCCTGCATGATGGTATTGCCTGTAACGGTTACTTCGTTCAAACCACCGCCAGTGTTGATATCACCAATGATATACGCACCATCTGCTAGTTCGACGCTGTCGTCACCTTGACCACTATAAACCGCAGCTGCGTAGCTGTTTTCAAGCTCATAGCCCTCAGGTGCTTCAACAAAGGTGTGAACGTTCGTGCTGATCGTCACATCGAGTGATGATAGGGGTAAAGGATCACCTTCAATCGGATTTTCAAGATCCTCGTAATAGTCGTAAGTCATGATACCAGCGGCAAAGGCGTTGCCGACCATTGCGCTTCTTGGTGATAGCTCAGGTAGCTCTGGAATCTCAGGACCTTCGCTAAGCTCACCACCATCAATGACATCAACCGGTATAGAACTAAATGAGGACCCTACGAGACCACCTGTTGCAGTGGCGGTGATACCAGGGATGAAGTCGACCTCGGGGCCTTCTGCCTCAGCGGTTACATCTTCGATGAAAACAAGCTGGCCTGCGATACCTGCAGCGAACGCGCTGGCATCTGCATTGTAATTGATCGACTCCGACTCAATTTTGTCGAGATCGAATCCGAACTCTTCGATGATCACTGTGCCACCTGTCGCAGTCGCAGTGATCTCTGCGGCCATAACATCAAGAAGAATAGAACCATCGATACCGATCGCTTGCGCGCTGGCATTGTAAGCGGTTTCAACGATCGCAATATCAGACTCAACTCCATCATTAGGAATCATCACCTTATAAGGGGAATTGTTAAGCACAGCAACAGTGCCGCCCGTGGCAGTCACGTCAATCGTGTCACCAACGAACCTAGTTGAATCGTAAAAGTAATTCTCACCAGACCCTAGACCTGTTGCAGTCGCGCTGGCATCTGCAAACGCGCCCCCAAACATAGGTTCGAATGCTTCTATTTTGTCTGCAAACATGCCAAACTCATTTTCAAGGAATGCAGTGCCACCAACAGCAGTCACCGCCATCTCTCCAAAGAAGCCTTCGGTCCATCCGTCGATGCCAGTCGCATCTGCGGTTGCAATTGAAAGAGTCGAACCCATCGGGCCAAAGTCAACATTGGTAGCAACAGACGTGCCGCCAGTCGCAGTGACATCGAATGTTGAGAAGATTGTTAAGCCTTCAACCATGCCATCTACGGCAGTCGCATCAGCCGAAGCGTCAGCGATAACAGAAGAGCCATAAAACAATGCCTCAATCACTTCGTCACCACCCGGCAAGAACATAGGCTCAACTACGGAACTAACCGCAGTGCCACCAGTTGCATCCAGAATGAAGCTACTGCCATCGATCGCGTAGTCATCATCTTCGTATACATCATCTTCGTATACATCACCAGCAATGCCTGTCACAGATGCGTATGCAAGTGAGAGGACTGCATCTTCATAGAAGCCTTCGGCTTCGGCAGTGCCACCTTCGGCATTCAAGTCGAACTCGCCGCTGACTGATCCGACCACATCGCCACCAATACCGATGGTCTCTGCAGACGCGTCTGCTAGAACACCTTCGAAATCGTCGTCATCGTCGTCATCATATGGCATACTGTAGTAAGAATCAAGTTCGGCAGACGCATCGCCACCGATCGCATCGGCAGTCAATGAACCAGTGAAATTGCCAACGAAGACATTATCATCGTCGTCGTCATCGTCATCAGCGAAGTCAAACTCGATGCCTTCGTAACCATCAATCGCGATACCAACAGCCTCGGCATACGCTTCAGCACTCGCAGTATCACGACCATAGGCAGTCGCATCGCCACCAGTCGCAAGCACTTCTGCTGTGCCATCGAAATCACCTTCATAACGTTCGAGATTGACCATGACACCCGCAAAAGCATTCGCTTCAGCATCGGCATGATCATCGTCGTCATCATCATCGTCATCATCACCAGATGATGCGGTCGCAAGGCCACCGGTTGCAGTCAACGTGACATCTGCATCTTCAGTGAAATCACCGGAGAAGACGTTTTCAAACATATCGTTATCGTCGTCATCATCATCGTCACCGTAGAATTCGACGCCATACGCTTCAGCATTCGCCTCAGCATACGCATCACCACTCCACGCATCGGCATCTGCAGAACCTGCAGTGGATGTCGTATCAACGGTGCTAGAGAAGTCGCCAGTGAAGTCATCGACATCTGAGACCGCAGCGACACGTGTGTTCGCATCTGCATAAGCCTTATAATATCCACTGGCGCTTGCGCTAGCGTCATCGTCGTCATCATCGTCGTCGGCATCAATCGCCTCAATGGCATCGTCGGGAATGACATCAGCTACTACTCCGGCTTCCGCTAGAAGTGTGATGTCCGAAGAGACATTACCATATAGGTCAGCGTCGCCTCCGGAGAAGTCGAGACCATAGGCGTTGGCGCCAGCATCTGCGTAGCTATAATCGCCATTGTCACTATCAGCGGTGCCGCCGTAAGACTTCGCATCCACTGAGCCGCCGAATTCACCAGTAAACGAACCGGCAGAATCGATACCCGCAGAGCGAGCCCCTGCATATGAGTCTGAGTAGTAACCTCCATCAGCAGCAGCAGAGCCAGCAGTCGCGGTCACTGTAACATCGGCAGTAAAGTCGCCAGTTACACTATCATCATCGTCATCGTCATCATCGCCCATTCCAATGCCATACGCACCCGCTTCCGCATCGGCATAAGCATATTCAGATTCATAAGCGTTCGCTTCGGCGATACCGCCTGTAGCGTCCGCAGTCACTGCGCCACCGAAATCACCTTCAAAGCGATTCGAATGCATGAGCGCCCCGGCTTCTGCTTCAGCATAAGCGTCTGCGCTTTCACCTCCATCGGCAGTTGCTTCACCGCCCTGGGCAGTCGAAGTCGAAACAAAGTCGCTGGTAAAGTCGGCGACGATTGAATCATGCGTATGCACGCCATAGGCATGTGCCTCTGCGTCCGCGTCCCCATACCCGTAGGCATCTGCGATCGAGATACCAGCCGTTGCTGTGGCGGTAATTTCACCAGAGATCTGCGAAAGAAGTGGATCGATGCCTTCGAGAATAGAGTCAAGCGTGCCGATACCAGACTCGATACCATAGGCATCGGTATGTGTGCTCGCATATGCGGCATCGCCATTATCGTCATCGCGAGATGTGGTCGCAGTGGCTTCGCCGCCGATTGCTGTCGCATCAATGCTAGCAGTCGCAGTCATGTCGCCTTCGAGACGATTCATACCATAGGCGTCAGCTTTACCGTCCGCGTAGACATCTCTAGTATTACCACCGTCTGCGCTTGCGGTACCGCCATTCGCGTTGGAAGTAATGTCACCATCCATCGTGCCAGCGAGATAAACAACACCGAGCGATTCCGCATTTGCAGACGCTTCATCTTCATCATCACCGTCTTGATCAAAAGCCTCGGCAGTTGCAGTCCCTGCATTCGCGGTTGCGGTGATCGAACCGGAATATATCGGAATATCGTCATCGTCGTCGCCAAGCTCGCTAGCGTAGATACCACCATCGATACCAGTCGCATATGCATTCGCGGTAGCTTCTGCATCGACTTCATCCAAGTCCGTCGTTGCTTCGGCCTCACCAGCAGTGGCTGTGGTAACAATCGTTGCACTCACATCACCAGTAATATCACCAACAAAACCAGTAGCACCCGCATCGGCGGAGGCAAAGGAGTCATCATCGTCGTCGTCATCGTCCGCGTATGCGGTCGCATTACCAGCGATCGCATCAACGGTGATCGTGCCAGCAAGTTCAGTCGTCGTGTAGGGATCGTCGGACTCAATCGGATCTGGAGCAATGCCTCCCATTCCCCCGAGAATATCAGGGAGCCCTTGAAGCAGGCTACCAATCGCTTCGAAATCTGCAATACCATAGGCATATGCTGAAGAGACTGCATCTGCATCATCGTCATCACTGGATGTAGACGCATCGGCATCACCTGAAGTGGCGCTTACATTAATAATCACATCGCCATCTTCGTCACTCACCGCATGCACACTGCCTAAAATACCAGCGGCAAAGGAAAGCGAGTTTGCAGAGACGTCACTATTGTCACTCACTGCCTCAGCATCTCCGGAGAAGGAAGTCGCGGTGATCGTAGTATCCGTTACAGTGCCTTGAATCGCACCAATCACACCTGCAGAAACTGCCATGGTGGTCGCGGATGCGTCACCATAAGTCTCATCGGCAGTCGCATCGCCCGTCTCTGCAGATGCAGTCAACGTGCTACCGCTAATATCACCACCGACGATGCCGCCAAGCGCAACCGCACCGGCGATGTTTAGTGCATCGGACTCAGATGGGAAAGAATCAGCAGCAGCAGTCGCGTCGGCGTCACCGGTTTCGGCGGTCGCGCTAATCTCTGCACCATTAATGCTTCCTTCAATACCGGCACCCAATCCGAGGGCAATCGCGGCATTAATCGACGTCGCGAAATCAATAGCGTTTGCTGTCGTGTCTTGTGTCGTGGCGTCAGCACTGATTGTAACGGTGGCATCGTCGCCTCCGTCGATATCACCGACAAGTCCAGCAACACCGACAGCCGCAGCGATCGAAATGGCAGTCGCATCATCGTCGCCATCAATAGGCAATACGTCGACAACGATTGTTGCACTCGCATCATCAGCCGTGGCCACCGCAGTAATCGAGGTGTCTCCGGTGATCAAGTCAGCACCACCAGCAACACCAACCGCTAAGGCGAGTGTTGCAGCAAGTGCGTCGTCATCATCGTCGTCGTCGTCTCCAAGGCCGACTGTCGATAGCGCAGTTACACTTCCTCCAGTCGCAGTCGAGGATACATCCGCACCATTAATACCGTCGGTAAGATTACCAGCCACACCAACCGATGCGGCAAAAACTACTGCATCCACTGCTCCTGAGCCAACGGAATCCTCAGTTGCCGTCGTGGAGATCACATCATTGGATTCCGCAACTACGGTCACCTTTTGTGTGAGTTCTCCCGTAATTTGAGGCCCCAAGAATGCCCCTGCTAGCGCACTAAGGTCTAAGTTACCGATGAAATCACCGAGCGCATCAACATCGACCGCTGCGATACCAATTGCAGCCGCACTTGATTCAATATCGATTTCGATATCACCGAGGAGTCCCCCTAAATCGAAATCGTCGGACGCATCGGAAAGTCCACCAGAATTATCATTGGTCACTTCAACAGAACCGGTGAAATCAGTGATATCCAAGCTACCGTCCGAAACAACGCCTGCGAGGAGGAGGGTTAGATCACTAGAAGAGGATTCAACTGTGAGAGCAGAATCGCCGGCGAGTTCGCCACCTTCTTCAAACAACACACCGACGCGAATCGGAGCGCCGTCGTCATCGTCGTCACCATCATTAATAAACGTCAGATCGCCGTCCAAGGTCAGCGTCCCCTCCGTGTCAAACGCGATACCAGCAAAGCCGTCAATATCAGTTTCCCAACTGCCATCGGAGTCGATGGTCGCATTAAAACTATCCGCGACTGCGAGTTCGGCAAAAGGCGTCTTAGCGCCTAGGGTCTGCGAATCTCCAACAAGTGGATCGTCCAGGTGCCAGTTATCAAAGCCGTCTTGATACCAATCTCCTGGGGGGGGAGTTATATTTCCCGCAAGGGAGCTGGAGACGAACGAGCACGCAGCCAGCGCGGCCAGCGTGAACGAAGGAGACAATGTGCTCCTCAATATTGATCTGTTTTTATTCATAGTAGATTAGCTAGGTCTGTAAGTTAGTTTGTTTTTATTATAAAATAACTTAAAGCGACGAGGGCTCAATTAGGCACAAAATAAACCGCTTGAAGGGAAAACCTGCAACGGCTTGTCAAATATTAAATACGTCTAATGCGCGTCCAGGACGCATAATTAATAGTGTTACAGTGAAATGAGGACATCAGTTTAGTTGATAAATAACAGATATTTGCAAAAGACAGCTAACTAACGCAAGTTAATTTAAAAAAAATCCCGCCCATAAGAAACGCAAATAGCGGGCCGGACCAACATTAGGCCAGGGAATAGTGGCCGGTGCAAACACTTCGTCACTTACATTTCAGTAGCCACAGATACGCTTACCAACTAGCCAACAAAGCATATCAACAAAACCACTACACCTCACAAAAAGATCATGTCGCAGACCTTGCTAAAAAACCTCCTAATATTCTCTCTAACCAGCGCGCTTGCTTCCGCAGCCCCACAAGAAAGTAGCACACTCACAACGGAGACACTAACGACCGCGATCGACCATGCGGCCATTTACCTGACCGAAACCCTACAGCCAAACGGCATGTTCGAATATCGGATAAACATGGATCCAAAGGTTCAAGTAGAACCGCGCTATAATATGCTTAGGCATGCAGGCACGATCTATTCACTCTCGATGTATTACTCCCTCAAGGAGACCCCCGAGGTGCTCAACACACTCACTAGCTCTGGACGTTACCTAATCGACGATGCACTGGGTCCCGTAAACAATAACGAGCAAATGCTAGCGGTCTGGTCGAAGCCGGAAGTCAACCGTATCGGCGCTCCTCTACAAGCGAAGCTAGGCGGCGCCGGCCTAGGCCTAGTCGCCCTCAATCGCTTAAAAGACATCCAAGACGACTTCGTAACGACAGAACAACTCCAGGGGCTAGGTAATTTTATCGTCAATATGCAGCATGAAAATGGAAGCTTTTGCTCCAAATTCATCCCCTCCGAAGGCGGGAAGCAAGACAAGTGGATCTCTCTCTACTATCCGGGGGAGGCCGCACTCGGACTTGTTCAGATGTGGGAGCGTGATCGCAAAGAAATCTGGCTGCGCGCCGCAGTCCGCGCATTAGGCTATCTGTCGATGAGCCGTAAAGACGAAGCGACCGTTCCGGCAGATCACTGGGCACTCCTCGCCACAGCACAGCTCTTCAAGCTCACCGATGAGGCTAAGATTAAAATACCGCGCGCGCTACTAGAACGACACGCGCTACAGATCTGCTCTGTGATGGTCCAAACCCAGGAACTCGATTCGAAAAACCCGATCTACCTTGGCGGTTACACTCCAGATGGTCGCACCACCCCAGCTGCGACACGACTCGAAGGCCTACTCGCGACACTCGAATGGCTCCCCGAAGAACATCCCGCACACCGCGTGATCCTCGCATCGGCTGAATCCGGAATCGAGTTCCTCATTCGTTCTCAAGTTAAAAAAGGCCCCTACAAAGGCGGCTTCCCACGGTCAATCACGCGACTCCAAGGCAACTCGCCTGAAACCATAGCCTTTAACACTCGTGCTTTCGAAATCCGAATTGACTACGTGCAACATGCCATGAGTGCCCTCATTCAATATCACGAGCTCACTCAAGCACGCAAGTAAGGCCCCAATAGCAACTCACCCCAGACCTGCAATGTCCCCCAAAAGCAAAGGCCTCTCAATACTCTTTAGCGTCAGCCTTTGCATGCTCACTGCGTGGCCTGCATTGGAGAATTTCGAAGACAAACCGGAAGACAGCTTCCCACTCTCCTACTACCCCATGTTTACGACATTTCGCCCGCCGGAATATGCGGTGTCTCACCCTGCTTCTGCCGACATAAACAATAAGATCTACAACCTACCATTTACCATCGCAGGCAACGGAGGGTTCAACCAGACGCGACGACAAATCTCACGTTCCGTGCGTGATGGAAGCGCACAGCTGCTCAGCGACAACATTGCAGCACGCATTCCCCAAATGAACTTACAGACCGACGCTCCACTAAAAAGTGTCGCCATTATCACCAGCGTTTTCAACCTAGAAGCTTACTATCAGGGCAACAAGAAACCACTCAAACGCATCGTGCGATCAGTGAGCAAAGTTACGTATCCAGAAGAATGATACGCACACTCACTACACTAAATAACTGGTGGTTCCCTAAAGTCCCAGCGGAACGACTTGGGCTGCTCAGAATCACCACCGGCGCCTATACGCTTTGGTATCTAGGGAGCCGTGTCGACTTACTCTCACAGGTCGCACGCACTGACCACCACCTCTATGATCCGGTGAGCCTGATACAATGGATCAGCACACCACTTAGCCCCTCTTTTTTTGACACCATCGTATGGCTTACTTTGGCGCTGAATATCTGCTTCCTACTTGGCATTGCCCATCGCATCACCGGCCCCCTCTTTGCTGCCGCAGTCTACTTCACTCTCTGTTACAGAAACTCTTGGTCCATGGTTTACCACTCTCACAATGTATTAGTATTTCACACATTGATACTAGGAGTCACCCAAGCAGCCGACGCCCTCTCGATCGACACCCTATGGAGGCGTCGAAAAAAACAAGACCTAAAGCACCACGAACCCGCAGCTGAGTATGGCTGGCCCATTCAATTAATGTGCGCCGTCACCGGCATCACATATTGCTTGGCGGGCATTGCAAAACTTGCCACACCTGCAGGCATCATGTGGGCGAAGGGCGAAGCTCTTAGAGATCAAGTCGGAGTCGATACCTTACGCAAAGAAGTATTGGGATCTGAACCGGGGATGCTCGCTCCCTTTTTCTTCGACCACATCTGGATTTTTACAGTAATGGGCATCGCCACGCTAATCGTGGAAGCCGGCGCCCCATTGGTCATGGCAAATCGACGACTCAGCCAGCTATGGTGCATCGCCGTCATCGGAATGCACTGGGGCATCTTCTTCATCATGGGGATACGTTTCCGCTATCAACTCAGCGGCTTGATGTTTCTAAGCTTTTTTCCGCTCGAAAAAGTGTTGGGCAAAAAATGGGAACGCAGACTTTCGCCCACAAGCAACGAACAACAGCAAGCACCCATTTCAACAGAATAGGAAACGCTGCCTCACACTAGGTATTCCCAATAGGAAGGCTTGAAGTCTCAACCGAATTAATACTCACTAGTAGTCATGTTTTTAAAGCGAACATTGATAGGCCTAGCTGCCCTGCTCGTATGCCTATTCATTGGCCTGCAAATCACTTCGCGGCACACGGAGACCTCGATACTTTCAAACCACTCAGCCCCAGTCGCCGTAAATCTATTACAGCCCGAGGCTCTAGGCTCAGCTCAAGCATCTCAAAGGCAACCCGATGCAGCGACCAACACCACAACAGATGTCACGGCAATCATCTCGGCAAGCCATCAAGCCATTACATGGACGAGTCGCACCCCAGCCGCACACAGAGCGCAAATTGTCTCGGTCAACCCACGTATCTTGGCAGCGAGCAGCACCCACCTAAAAGTCGGCGACGTGATTAGCCTCGACTTGTTTGACGGCAAACAGCTGCGAGCCAAAGTCACCCAATCACAAATATGGGGCAATGGCACACTCGCGGTATCGGCCAAAATCGACGGCGATCCGCATGGCTATCTCGCGCTCTCCTCCGTGGGTGGCGTGCTGCGCGTGCTGGCGACCGACACGATCCATCACAAAACCTACCAGCTTCGCTACGACGCAATCCGCCAGGCGCACGTGTTACTCGATGTCGACGAAGCTGCGACCGACACCCTCAACTGCGCTAGCGGCGACCACCACGGTCACTTCGAAGCCAGCCCACTCGCGACCGAAGCCGATACCAGCAATTCCCCTGCCCCGATCGCTGGGAGCATCGAAGCCGACCTCTCCGCAGACATCACCACCATCGACGTATTGGCCATTTATACTCCCGCGGCTAAAGCACGCGAAGGCGGCCTCGCGAACATGCAGGCGAATATTTCTCAGTCACTCCTGCTCGGCAATCAAGTGTTAGCCAACAGCATGACCCAAGTGCAGGTAAACCTAGTGCACAGCGCTGAAGTCGACTACGTAGAAAGTTCATCCGCCCAAACCGACTTGGTGAGGATCAAAAGCTTCGATGGGATCATGGACGAAGTACACACACTACGCGACCTCTACGCGGCAGACTTCGTGGTGTTCTTCATCGACACCAGTTCCGTCGGTGGGCTCGGCTACCGTCCGACCAGCTATGAACGCCCGGACCTCGCTTTTTGCCTCGTGCGCTCCCAACAAAGCGACACCACCAGCTATACCACGATCCACGAGATCAGCCACAACATGGGCAACGGCCATTCCAAGACCCAATCGACCCAAGCCTACAACGAAAGCTTCTTCACTTATGCCGCTGGCTGGCAATGGGATGACGCCAACAGCCCTGCATCACTTGGCTACTGCTCAGTCATGACGTACGAAAACTTCAATAGCTCAGGCGGCAACGAATACGACCGCGTCGCACATTTATCCAACCCCGACGTCCTCTATAATGGCAACGCCACTGGAGACCCCGAAGATGCCAACGCCGCACGCGTCATCCGCGATGGACGCCTTTATTACGCAGCTTTCCGCGAAGATCCCATCGACTATCCCTATGCCGACTTCCCGAGTACCTATGGATTCGAACTCGGCGATCCGTTCTGGTTTCAATCCACTGCCGACGATCATCGCTGGACGACTGATCAAAGCGGTAGCACCCGCAGTAGCGGCACAGGCCCAAGCAGTGCCTTTCAAGGTTCTAAATACGCCTATGTTGAAGCCAGTAGCCACAACAATGAAACTGCGATCCTAGAAGCCGACTTTGATTTATCCGAACTAGGCAATCCACAGATCAGCTTCGCCTACCATATGTATGATGCCGATAGCGGCAATATGGGCTCGCTCACGCTCGAAGCATCCATGACAGATGGGGAGAGTTGGGAGCTACTCTGGTCCGTCTCTGGCAATCAAGGCAGCGCATGGCAGCAAGTAGCCATTTCACTTGATGGATACGCCGAACCCTCTGTACGCCTGCGCTTTCGAGGCGTCACCGGCAGCAGCTACCGCAGCGATATCGCGATCGACTCCATCACGATCGAGAAAAATATCCCCAGCACCCCGATCACGTTCAGCAGCTGGATCACCGACAATTATCCAGGGCTCTCAAATCGTGCGCCCGACGGCGACTCAGATGGCGACGGCTATAGTAACTTTTTCGAATACGCCCTCGGCCTGGCGCTCAATGCGCCAGAGACGCAGGCGCCGACTCAAACAGTCTTCGATCCAGCGCTAAAGACCCTCATCTTCAGTTTTCCTCGCGCTCAGGATAGTGTACGCTACCGAGTGCACTCCACCCTAGACCTTTCCGATTGGATTAACGCGACAGCCGAATGGGACTCAGAGACTGCCACCGACCTCGTCCCTAAAGGTGACGTGCAAGCAGTCGAGATCGACGCCAGTGCGCCGACGCGCTTCGTGCGGCTCAACATTAGCGAAGAATAATCAACGCTTAAGCGTAAACCATACGTGCGCATTGATCGCAGAAATGCGGCTCACCGGCATCTTGCGCGCCGCGCGAGACCTCATTGGAAACTCGCAAATGGCAACCGCCGCACTTATGTGCCTCAATCGGTGACAAATAGGGCGCACGTTTCACCATCTTTTTCACACGATCATATTGCTCTAGGTAGTCGGCATCAACGCCAACACGTGATTCCTCCACTTCCGCTCTGGCTGCTGCCAGCG
>Ga0209223_10003546_pt1 | contig 14812 bp, 12 predicted proteins | sample COG_06_FD_184750 | JGI IMG/M metagenome (GOLD analysis project Ga0209223, IMG submission 184750) | Pelagic Microbial community sample from North Sea - COGITO 998_met_06 (SPAdes) (version 2) | ecosystem: Environmental > Aquatic > Marine > Neritic zone/Coastal water | place: Helgoland, sampling...
CTGGGCTAGCTATACTATAATAGTAAAGCATTCTTCCTTCTTTGTCCTGAATAAAACTTTTAGCGACAGAATTAACGGCAGTGAAAAGAATGATAATCCAGAATAATGCATTCCATGTGACGACATCAATAGTTCCTGCTTTTAGCCCGAAACTCATGTAACAAACAAAGATTGTGCTCGCCAAATAGAGAATCATTCCATTGATCGCGTATTTTTGTCTCCATTCAGAAAGGAGTTCTTTTTTGATTAAGGTTAAAATTTGCGAGTTCATATTATTATAGCGTCAAAGATAATATTAGGTTTGCAGAATAATTCGGAATTAACCGATTCATTTTTATTGTAATTTAATGCAACAAGATAAAATAGCGATTATTGGTTTAGGGTATGTGGGATTGCCTCTAGCCGTAGCATTTGCCGAAAAATATCAAGTAGTGGGTTTTGATATTAATTTAGGCAGAATTAATGAATTAAATTTAGGCAGAGATGGCACTCTAGAAATCTCAGAAGAGTTGCTTAATTCAGTATTAAAAAAGGAAGAAAGTCAAGTTGGACTCTATAATTCTACTGATTTAAATGAACTTACAGATTGTAATATATTTATAATTACTGTGCCTACACCGATAGATGAGGATAACAATCCTGATTTAACTCCCCTGGTAAAAGCTTCTGAAGCTGTTGGTTCAATTTTGAAAAAAGGAGACCTGGTTATCTATGAATCAACAGTGTATCCAGGCGCAACAGAAGAAGAGTGTGTGCCAGTATTGGAAAAGAAATCTGGTTTCAAGTATAATGTAGACTTTTATTGTGGCTATTCACCTGAACGAATCAATCCAGGAGATAAAGAACATACAGTCACCAAAATCTTAAAAGTGACATCAGGGTCAACACCAGAAATTGCCGATCGAGTTGATGCCTTATATAATTCAGTAATTACTGCCGGTACTTATAAAGCTACCAGTATCAAGGTTGCTGAAGCTGCTAAGGTGATTGAAAACTCACAACGCGATATCAATATTGCCTTTGTAAATGAGTTGGCCATGATTTTTAATAAAATGGACATTGATACTGTTGATGTCCTAGAAGCCGCAGGTTCTAAATGGAATTTTTTACCGTTTAGACCTGGTTTAGTTGGTGGACACTGTATTGGAGTAGATCCTTATTACTTAGCTCAAAAAGCTCAGAAAGTTGGTTATCATCCGGAGATTTTGTTAGCTGGCAGGAGGTTGAATAATTCCATGGGGCCTTTTGTTGCAAGCGAAGTGGTGAAATTGCTAATGAAAAGTGGCCATGTTATTAAAAAGTCAAAAGTTATTGTACTTGGGATCACTTTTAAGGAGAATTGTCCTGACATAAGGAATTCAAGGGTTATTGACGTTATAGATGAGCTAAAAGATTTTGAAGTAGAAGTTGATGTATTTGACCCATGGGCAAATAAAGAGGAAGTCAAACGTGAATATAAGATTGATCTTAAGGCTACACCTGATTTGAGTGATTATCAAGGTGTTATTTTAGCTGTTGCACATGATGAATTTAAAAACGGATTCTTGGATACGGTGTCAGATGATACAGTCATATATGATGTGAAATCTGTTTTACCAAAAAATAAAATCACAGCGAGACTATAATGGCAAAAACATTAATAACGGGAACAGCAGGATTTATTGGATTTCACTTGGCAAAAGTATTACTAGAAAGAGGCGATGAAGTAGTTGGTTTGGATAGCATCAATGACTACTATGATGTGAATGTTAAGTATGGTCGTTTGTCGGAAACGGGCATAGATAAAACCGAAATTGAGTATAATCATTTAGTTCAAAGCACTAAATACCAAGGCTATAAGTTTGTTCAGCTTCAATTGGAAGATGATGAGAAACTTAACGAGCTGTTTGAAAAGGAGAAATTTGATACTGTAGTTAACTTAGCCGCTCAAGCAGGAGTAAGGTACAGCCTTGAAAACCCCAGAGCATATATAAACAGTAATATCATTGGTTTTACGAATATTTTAGAAGCCTGTCGGCATAATAAGGTAAAGCACCTCTCATATGCGAGTAGTAGCTCTGTGTATGGCCTCAATGAGACTATGCCTTTTTCTGTGCATCACAATGTTGACCATCCTATTAGTCTTTACGCTGCAAGCAAAAAGAGCAATGAATTGATGGCTCATACTTATAGTCATTTATTTAACCTACCCACAACAGGCTTAAGGTTTTTTACAGTATATGGACCTTGGGGTAGGCCAGATATGGCACTATTCCTTTTTACAGAAGCAATTCTAAAAGGAGAACCAATTAATGTCTTTAATAATGGTGAAATGTCTCGAGATTTTACTTTTGTAGCAGATATTGTTGAAGGAATAAAGAGGGTTAACGATAATCCTCCAAAAGGAAATCCAGAATGGTCTGGTAAGGACCCAGACCCTGGATCGTCAAAAGCGCCTTATTTGATTTATAACATTGGTAATAACGCTCCAGTAAAATTGATGGATTTTGTGGCAACCATTGAGAAATACCTCGGTAAAGAAGCCAAAAAGAATTTTATGCCAATGCAGGCAGGCGATGTGGCTTCAACTTATGCAGATGTTCAGGATTTAGTAGAGAATCTTGACTATCAACCCTCAACTACATTGCAGTACGGGATTGATCAATTCGTGAAGTGGTATAAGGAGTTTTATAGAGTATAGCAATGAGCTTTTTGCTATAAGCTTTTAGCTCAGTATAATTTTAAAGAATATGAAAAATTTTAAGAAACTTCAGGTTTGGTCTAAGGGGTTTAAAATTGTTCTGAATGTTTATAAAGTGACAAATAAATTGCCTGATAGAGAGAGATTTGGTTTAATAAGTCAGATGAATCGAGCTGCTGTTTCTATACCTTCTAACATTGCAGAGGGCAGTACTAGATCAGGCCAAAAAGATTATAAGCGATTTCTCGAAATAGCTTTGGGATCATCATTCGAGTTAGAAACTCAGCTGCTTATTGTTAAAGAATTGAAATTTTCAGATTTAAAGCTAATTGAAGATCTACTCTTATTGGTGGAAGAGGAACAAAAAATGCTGACTAGCTTAATAGCGGTCATAAAAAAAGCAAGCAGCTAAAGGCTTAAAACTAAGAGCTCATAATTATGAAAAAGATACAAATGGTTGACCTTATCAGTCAATACCAAAACATAAAGGAAGAAGTAAAAGTTGAATTGGACAAAGTACTTGATTCGGCAATGTTTATTAATGGACCTGCTGTTAAAGAATTTCAGTCTGATTTAGAAAGTTATTTGGGAGTAAAGCATGTTATTCCTTGTGCTAATGGGACAGATGCACTGCAGGTTGCCATGATGGCCTATAATTTTCCAAAAGGATCAGAAATTATTGTTCCATCTTATACTTATGTAGCTACAGTTGAAGTGATTGCCTTATTGGGCTTTAAACCAGTTTTTGTGGAAGTATATCCGGATTCATTTAATATGGATATCGAAGACCTAGAAAAAAGAATCTCGGAAAAAACTGTCGCGATTACACCCGTACATTTATATGGCCAATGTGTTAATATGGAGGCATTATTGGCAGTAGCAGAAAAGAATGATTTAGTTGTTATCGAGGACACAGCTCAAGCAATTGGTGCAAGCTATACTTTCAAAAACGGTGATTCTAAAAAAGCTGGAACCATTGGTCACATTGGAACAACTTCATTTTTCCCTTCCAAAAATTTAGGCTGCTATGGAGATGGTGGGGCCATCATGACAAATGATGATGAATTGGCATCAAAAATGAGGATGATTGTCAATCACGGCCAATCAAAACGGTATTACCATGATTCAATAGGAATCAACTCGAGGTTGGATGCAATGCAAGCGGCCGTTCTTAAGGTTAAGTTGAAATATTTGGATCAATACAATGCAGCCCGTTTGGCAGTAGCAGATACCTACGATGAAGCCTTTTCTCTGTCTGATAAAATAGCACCTCCATATAGATCAGAATTTTCAACACATGCATTTCATCAGTATACCGTAAAATTAGCAGACGGAGTTGATCGAGATGGGTTGAATGCTTTCTTAGCCGAAAGGGATATTCCTTCAATGATATATTATCCGGTACCCAACCATTTGCAAAAGGCCTACCGGTATTATGGCTATCAAGAAGGCGATTTTCCTTTAACTGAAGACTTATGTACAAGGGTCATCTCTTTTCCAATCCATACAGAGATGGAAACGGAGCAGCAACAGTTAATTATTGACACAGTTTTAGAATACTTAAATTAATTTGGGTCGTCATCCTCAGCTTGACTGGGGATCTCTAATGGTTTGTCTATCCACTTTGAAATTCAATATTTGAACCAATCTTTTCAATGATGAGGAGACTCATTCGGTTTACTGAAAATGGAAACGCTCAGAGTGATGTGAATTGATTGGTTATTTAAATTTCATAACATTTTGCTTGCAATAATTTGCAATTAACAAATATTGAGTAATTTTACTACTCAATATTGATGTTACAATTATGTAACTGACGTGGCGAAGCTATATCACACTGACTCATAAGGAGTAACAATGTTAGAAGCGCTAATATCTTCCAAGACTAGAATCAAATTACTGCTGAGGCTTTTTTTAAACCCTAAGTCAAGCGCTTACTTAAGAGGCCTTGCCGAGGAATTTGATGAGAGCACCAATTCTGTACGTTTAGAATTGAATCGATTGGAAGGGGCTGGCTTACTAACTTCTGATCTTGAAGGAAATAAAAAAGTGTTCAAAGCAAACGAAGGTTACCCGTTGTTCGATGAGGTGAGAAATATAGTTCTTAAACATACAGGACTTCAAGAAGTAATTGATAATGTAGTCCAGGAGTTAGGAGATTTAAGTGAAGTATATTTGACTGGAGATTTGGCTCATGGAAAACAATCAGAAATTGTAAGCTTAATTTTAGTAGGTGGACCAGATCAAAGTTATTTGATAGAGTTAATTGAAAAAGTGGAGAAATTGATTTCCAAAAGAATCCAATATTTAATTTATAGTAAAGAAGAGGCATTTGCTTTAGATTTCGAAACACAAAAGTATTTGTTATTGTGGCATGAGTAAATTGTACAGCACATATTGGACAGCTTTTTACACGAAGCCCAGAAATGATAAAAAGGCAGCAGATCGATTAATGTCTGAGGGATTTGATGTTTATTGTCCAACAAGAACAGTAATTAAACAGTGGTCAGATAGGAAAAAAAAGGTGACCGAACCAATTTTTTCTTCCTACATCTTTGCCAAAGTCAATGAGATTTCTAGGAATCAAATTTTAAGTGATCCGTCCATTGTTTCAAATGTGTATTGGCTAGGAAAACCAGCAATGATAAGAGATAATGAAATTTTGGAAATTAGAAATTTTCTTAATGAATTTCCTCTTGCAAAGATCACCTCGAATGAATTTAAAAGTGATGATAAAGTGCTTGTTAATTCAGGCCCACTATCAAAACTCGAAGGAACGGTTGATCAAATTAAAGGCAATAAAGCCATCCTGAACATAGAGAGCCTGGGCATCGTTATTCATGCTGAAGTAAGTTTAAATCGCATAGAAAAGATAGCTTGAAAATCTGGAGTCAAATTGATCATATATTGAATTTTATTAATCAATTATATTTGCCAAAGTTTTTACAATCAATACTAATCACATAAGATGATTTTAAAACAGTTTACAAAATGGAGTTATGGGAAACCTCTAATGGTTTCTTGCAAATGGATACTATTCCTGACATTGGTATTATCAAGTCTACCGTCAGTTAATTATGCACAATCTGTAGGAGGAGTTGATTTAAAATCTGTAAAAGTTGATGAATTATCTGATGAACAAATCAGAAACTATATTAAACAAGCAGAGGAGCAAGGGCTGAATCAATCTCAACTTGAGGCCCTAGCAAGACAAAGAGGTGTTTCTGAAAGTGAAATTGCAAAATTGAGAAGGAGGGTTGCGGAATTAGGAAATTCGAAAACGGATGTTGACGGTGTGCTTGAAAAATCAGGCACTGCAAGATCAACTTCGAATGTTGAAGATTATGACCCCTTCGGCATGTTGGTTGGTGAAGAAAGAGATGAATTGACTGAAGAAGAATCTAAAATATTTGGCTATGATTTGTTTTTAGATGGTAACTTAACTTTTGCACCAAATCTGGATATTCCAACTCCAGTAGATTATAAGCTAGGGCCTAAGGACGTCCTAAATATAGATATATGGGGTGCAACTCAAGAATTTCTGACTCTTGAAGTAAATAATGAGGGCGTTATTAGACCTGAAGATTTAAGCCCTATTTATGTCAACGGATTAACAATTGAGGAGGCTCAGAAGAAAATCATTGAGCGTGCAAGTCAAATTTTTAGTGGATTAAAGAGCACTGCAAATTCCCCTGCGACTATATTCTTGCAAGTAAGCTTAGGGAATATTAGAACAATCAATGTAACCATTGTGGGTCAAGTAAAAAATCCAGCGAATTATTCACTTCCTTCATTGGCAACAATTTATAATGCACTACATGCAGCCGGGGGGCCTAGTGTTAACGGTTCTTTTCGCGACATACGATTAGTTAGAAATAATAAACACATTGGGACCTTAGATATTTATGACTTTTTATTGAATGGTATCAAAAAGGGTGACTTAAGGCTGGAAGATGGTGACGTTATCGTTGTCCGACCTTTTGTAAGCAGGATTGAATTGGAAGGAGAAGTAAAAAGAGCTGGTTATTATGAATTAAGACCAGACGAATCATTGTCCAAATTGATTGAGTATTCTGGAGGTTTTTCAAATATGGCTTATAAAGAGCTTATCACAGTTAAAAGGAACAGCGCTAAAGAACGAGAATTAGTAGATGTAGAATTTAGTAATTATGATGGTCTTATATTGAATGATGGTGATTTTATTCAGGTAAAACCAATTCTTGAGCGGTTTTCTAACCGTGTCCAAATTAAGGGCGCTGTATACCGTGAAGGCGAATACGAGTTGACAGAGGGCCTAACTTTAAAAAGGCTAATTGAAAAAGCAGACGGATTTACTGGGGACGTGTTCATGGATCGAGCCACCATATACAGAACGAATGAGGATTTTTCTCAAGAACCCATTCCAGTCGATTTGAATGGCTTAATGAATGGAATTGTACCTGACATAATTTTGGAAAAGGAGGACTTAGTTAGCGTTTCATCTATATATGATCTTCGGGAAGAGTATATAGTTCAAATTTCTGGCGAAGTAATTGAAACAGGGGTGTTTCCATTTTTTAACAATATGACCGTTCAGGACCTAATTGTTTTATCAGGTGGATTAAAAGAATCTGCTTCAGGATCCTTCGTTGAAATTTCTAGGAGGAATAAAAATGATGGAATTAATAATACTGCCGAAATATTAACATTTTCTATTGATCAAAGTTTGTCATTAAGTAATGAAGATCGGAATCAAATTTTAAAGCCTTTTGATCAAGTTTATATAAGACAATCTCCAGGGTATTCAATCCAGAAAGAAGTAACATTAGAAGGAGAAGTGTTGAGTCCAGGAATGTATACAATTCAAAGAAAGGATGAACGAGTTTCTGACGTAATTAAAAGAGCACAAGGCTTAAGCCCCTATGCTTATGCAGAAAGTGCAATTTTGATAAGGAAAACAGAATTTGCAGGTAAAAAGGATTTGATAGAAAATCTAGCAAAACAAGACTCCTTAATTTCCAAAATAAAAATATTGGAACAAGAGCCCGTAGCATTGGATTTGCAGCTTATCTTGGACAACCCCGGATCGAAGTATGATTTTCTTTTGAGAGACGGAGATGTAATTTCAATTCCGCCAAAATTAGAAACTGTCCGAGTAGCCGGTGAAGTCACTTCCACTTTGAATTTGAGGTATGACGAAAAATTTAAATTTAAAGATTACATCTTCGATGCGGGTGGTTTTACTGCTGAAGCAAAAAAGGGGCGAAGTTATGTCCAATACCCTAATGGAAAAAGACAGGGAGTAAAGAGATTTCTGTTCTTTAAAAAATACCCAAAAATTGAACCGGGATCAACTATCTTTGTGAGCCGCAAGCCTGAAAAAGACCCTGTAAATCTTCAAGCGATTTTGGCTGTTACTAGCACTTTATTGACTATGGTATTGGTTATAGATAATTTGAATAAAAAATAATGAATTATTTTTCGCATGAAACGGCTATAGTTGATGAGAATTGTTCTATTGGCAAAGAGACCAAAATCTGGCACTTTTCACATATTATGAGCAATTGTACTATTGGCAATAATTGTAATATTGGCCAGAATGTAGTAATCAGTCCTGACGTGGTTTTAGGAAATAATGTAAAAATTCAGAATAATGTAAGTATTTATTCTGGTGTTATATGTGAAAGTGATGTCTTCCTTGGGCCATCAATGGTTTTTACTAATGTAATTAATCCTCGAAGTGCAGTGAATCGCAGAGGACAATACTCCAAGACAGTTGTGAAAAAGGGAGCAACGATAGGAGCGAATGCAACAATCGTTTGTGGACATGACATTGGAGAATTTGCGTTTATTGGGGCAGGCACTGTAGTGACCAAAGAAGTTCCGGCATATGCCTTGATTATTGGTAATCCTGGGAAGCAAGCTGGATGGATGAGCGAATATGGACATAGGTTAAATTTCGATGATAAAGGAAATGCTGTTTGTCCTGAGTCTAATGAGAAATATGTATTGATAGACAATACCGTAAATAAAATTAAATGAAGAATTTTACCTTGATTGGGGCTTCTGGATATATAGCACCTCGGCACTTACAAGCTATCAAAGACACCAATAATAATCTTGTTGCGGCTTTAGATAAGTTTGATAGCGTTGGAATAATGGATTCATATTTCCCAAGTGCTGATTTTTTCGTAGAATTTGAGAGATTCGATAGGCATATTGAAAAATTGAAATATGAAAAGGGAATTCAAATTGATTATACCAGTATTTGCACACCTAATTATTTACATGATGCCCATATACGTACTGCTCTAAGAGTTGGTGCAGATGCAATTTGCGAAAAACCACTGGTTTTAAACCCATGGAATATTGATGCTTTAAGCAAGATAGAAGAACAAACAGGAAAAAAAATATGGAATATTCTTCAGCTCAGGGTTCATCCTAGTATCATTGCTTTGAAGAAAGAAATTGATAATGGACCCAAAGATAAAATATATGACATTGATCTAACCTACCTTACATCAAGAGGTCATTGGTACTATACTTCTTGGAAAGGAGATATTAATAAATCGGGAGGGATTGCTACGAATATAGGAGTACATTTTTATGATATGCTTACATGGATATTTGGAGATGTGCAGTCCAATGTAGTTCATGTTCATAATCATGATAGAGCAGCTGGGTTTCTTCAGCTAGAAAAAGCTAATGTAAGGTGGTTCTTGTCAATTACAGAGGAGCTATTACCCGATTCCGTTCGATCCTCAGGTCAAAGGACATTTCGATCCATTACTGTAGATGGTAAAGAGTTAGAGTTCAGCGGTGGATTTACTGATTTACATACATCTTCTTATGAAAAAATCCTTCGGGGAGAGGGTTTTGGCATTGAAGAAGCAAGGCAAGCCATAGGTATTGTTCATAATATCAGGCATCAAACTCCAATTGGTCTAAAAGGTGACTATCATGAGTTAGCTTCTGCAAAGTTTCATTTGCATCCTTTTGATAAGAAATAATTTTAAAATTTTTGATGATATTATATCAGTTAGGATGAAAAAAGGCGAAGAAATAATGAGTGAATACGATTTGTCCGTCTTGCTTAAGCAGGTCAGTATCAAGCGAATTATGATCCTTAAGAGCGCAATTATTTTTATGGCGCTTGGCATTTTTATAGCGATTTTTTCCCCTAATGAATATACAGCGTCCGTTGTTTTTATCCCGCAAATTTCTAAAAATGAGGGAGCTGGAGGGTCTGGTTTTGGAGGTCTTGCCTCAATTGCTGGCATCAATGTAGGTGGGGCTTCTGGTTCTGAGATACCCCCTACACTTTATCCAATGTTGACAAGTTCTATTATCTTCAAAAGAGATTTAATTAATACACCTCTTTCAATTTCCGGATTAGAGGAGAAAATTACATATGCGACCTATTATAAAGAATATTTTTCTCCAAGTGTGCTGAGTCTAGTAAAGCGGTACACATTAGGTTTGCCAGGGGTCGTTTTAAATTCTTTTAAAAGCAAGAAAAAGGAGACGAAAATTTCTTTACTAAGCGATAGTTTGATAAGAATTTCTCCCGAAGAGCTTGCACTGTTTAATATTATGAACTCACAACTGAAAGTGGACCCTAATGTGAAGGATGGATATGTAAGGTTAGCATTTGTGATGCCCGATCCATTACTGGCTGCTCAAATGACAAAAAGTGCTCAGGCATTGCTTCAAAGAGAAGTCATTTCTTTTAAAATCAAGAATGCTAAGGAACAATTGAAATTTACCCAGCAACGATTTGATGTAAAAAAAGCCGAATTTGACAAAATACAAGAAGAATTGGCCCAGTTCAGAGATGAAAACAGAAAGATATCAACCGCCATTGCTCAGAATGGCTTAGAGAGTATTCAGTCGGAGTATGATTTTGCTTTTAAAGTTTATACGCAGTTAGCCGACCAGTTGGAACAGGCAAAAACACAAGTGAGTAAAGACACGCCTATATTCTCCGTGATACAACCTTTAACAGTACCTGTGAATAAGTCAGCGCCAAAACGAGTTGTTATTCTTGCAAGTTTTACCCTCTTTGGAGCAATGTTTGCAATTCTCTATGTTCTTGGTTCTTTTTTTCTAAAAGATGTGATAAATCATAAAAAATTGTAGAATAGTGATAAAAGGATGAAGAATTTTATCTTTACCAAAATCAAAACATCGGCCCATACAGCAAAAGACCTTAGTCAGAATTAATTAATTATTATGCCAGAAAATTTAAAAGATAAAAAAATCCTTGTCATTGGAGGAGCAGGCTTTATAGGGAGCTTTGTTGTAGCGGAATTGTTGAAGCACCCTGTGGCTCAAGTGACCGTATATGATAATTTTGCTCGTGGAAAGAAATCATATTTAACCGAGCAACTTAGTGATTCAAGATGCTCTTTATTTCCTATTGGTGGAGATATTCGAGAGATCGATATTTTAAATGAAGCCATGAAAGGTAAAGACTATGTAATAAGTCTTGCTGCCATGTGGCTTTTACATTGTAAGGATTTTCCGAGAACTGCATTCGATGTAAATATTGCAGGCACATTTAATGTTTTGGAGGCTTGTGTTAACAATAACATTAAGAAGTTGATTTGGTCATCTTCAGCTTCTGTTTATGGTGATGCAGTAGAATTACCAATGACTGAAGAACACCCTTTCAATAATAAGAATTTCTATGGAGCTTCAAAAATTGCAGGAGAAGCCATGGCTACAGCCTTTAATGACCGCTATGGCTTGTCAGTAATCGGCCTTCGTTATATGAATGTATATGGCCCACATCAAGACCAAACGGCTGCCTATACAGGCGTTGTTCCAATTATGTTGAATAAGATTGAGGCCAATGAGGCACCAATAATTAATGGTGATGGGAGTCAAGCATACGACTTTATTTATGTTGAGGACGTTGCTAAGTGCAATGTGGATGCGTTATTGAGTGAGCAAGAATTTGGGATGTACAACGTGGGAACAGAGGTACAAACCTCAATCAAGGCACTATGTGATACAATCCTTGATTTGAAAGAGTCAAAATTAGAAGTGGTTTATAAGCCCTATTCAGAAGATGATGCGAGGTCCCTGGTTCAAAATAGGATTGGCAGCAGGAAAAAAGCTGAGAAGGAAATTGGTTTCACCTACAAATATGGTCTTGAGGAAGGCTTGCAAAAGTTAATAGATTGGCGTATTGAAACAGGAACAGACCAAGCAAAATGATAGAAAAGAGAAATATACCAATTTCATTGCCTGTTACTGGTGAAGAAGAATGGCAAGCTTTAAAAGAGCCTTTGATGACAGGTTGGATTACTTCAGGTCCAAAAGTCAGGGCGTTTGAAGAGGCCTTTGCTAATAGACATCAAGTGAAGCATGCCTTTGCAGTAACCAGTGCAACAACGGCATTGCACTTGGCTTTAGTTGCGCTAGATATTGGTCCTGAAGACGAGGTTATTGTACCTGCTTTTACTTGGGTTTCCACGGCTAATGTGGTAATGCACCAAGGCGCAAAAGTTGTTTTTTGTGATATTGATCCAACTTCTTTTAATATTGACCCTGACAAGCTTGCTGATAAGATAACAAACAATACAAAAGCCATTATGGCTGTCCACCTTTTTGGTCTCTGCGCTAATATGGATGCTATAAAGGAGGTGGCACCAAATATCCCAATAATTGAAGATGGCGCTTGTGCGGCAGGTGCAGCCTATAAAAACACTCCTGCTGGAGCTTTAGGAACTATAGGTTGTTTTTCTTTTCACCCAAGAAAATCTATAACTACTGGTGAGGGTGGAATGGTAACTACCAATGACGATTTTTTGGCTGAAAAGCTAAGTACTCTTAGAAATCATGGGGCCTCAATTTCGGAAGAGCAACGGCACAATGGGCCTAGGCCATATATTTTGCCAGATTTTGATGTGTGTGGTTACAATTATAGAATGACTGACCTTCAGGGTGCGGTTGGAATTGTACAATTGGCTAAGCTAGATCGGTTCATTAATGAACGAGCAAAGTGGGCACAGTTTTATAAAGAACAATTGAAGGCTATTACTTGGCTAACTTGCCCATCATTTAGTGATGATTTTTCACATGGCTGGCAGAGCTTTGTCTTGCTTATTGATGAAGAAAAATCTCCATTCTCTAGAAATGAAATCATGGAGAAATTGCAAGAAATGGGTATTTCAACCAGACCAGGAACTCACGCTGTGCATATGCTAGGCTTTTACGCTAAAACTTATAGAATATCACCACAAGACTACCCGGGTGCTCGAATTGCCAATGATCATTCCATGTCAATTCCTTTACATAACCGAATGACTGATGAAGATTACGGTTATGTAGTCCAATGTCTTAAATCATTTTAATCAATGTGCGGTTTAGCAGGTATTTTTAATCTAAACGGTCGCCCAGTGGCCATTCAAGATTTAAAACCAATGGGCGAAAGCATTGCTCATCGGGGACCTGATGGCGAGGGGTTTTATATCAAGGAAAACCTAGGTATAGTGCACAAGAGACTTGCTATAATTGATACAAGTGATTTGGGCGCTCAACCAATGACTTCAAAAAATGGACGCTGGACCATTGCTTTTAATGGGTGCATCTATAATTACCTAGATCTCAAACAAGAGCTTCGGGCCAGGGGAGTAGCCTTTAACTCTTCTTCAGATACTGAAGTTTTAACTGAAGCCATCGCGACTTATGGTATGTCTGTAATTCTAAGGCTTAACGGAATGTTTGCCATTGTAGCTTGGGATAATTTGGAACGAAAACTTTACCTCTCGAGAGATAGGTATGGAGTAAAGCCCCTTTATTACTGGTTTAATGGACAAGTACTATGTTTTGCTAGTGAGGTAAAAGCCATTTTGAAACACCCTGCATATAGTATTAATGTTAACCACAGTGCGTTAAATGAGTACTTTACTTTTCAAAATGTGTTTAGTTATCAGACACTATTTGATGGAGTAAACATGCTTCCTCCGGCAAATACAACATGCTTGGAAGTTACGAGTAGTTTTGTAAAACATAATTCATGGTGGGACTATAATTTTACAAATACTGATGAACAAATGTCTTTCGAAGATGCAAAGGAAGAGACAGAAAGGCTTTTTAGGCAAGCTGTGACCCGGCAGATGGTATCCGATGTTCCTGTAGGTTCCTATTTGTCCGGGGGTATGGACTCTGGTTCGATTACGGCTGTTGCCAGTAGCCATGTAAATAGGCTTTCTACTTTCACTTGTGGGTTTGACATGAACGGGGTTACCGGTGTTGAAGCTAATTTTGATGAAAGACGTGATGCTGAGCTTATGGCAAATCATTTCAAAACAGAACATTTTGAGCAGGTGATGAATGCTGGTGATTTACGCTGGTCCCTCCCAAAATTAGTGCATCATTTAGAGGATTTAAGAGTTGGGATGTCATATCCTAATTACTATATATCACGTCTTGCATCAAAATTTGTTAAAGTTTGCTTGCAAGGCACAGGGGGTGATGAACTTTTTGGTGGATACCCTTGGAGGTATTATAGAGTCTTTGATTCGATAAATCAGCAACAGTTTTTTGATCAATATTATGGTTTTTGGCAGCGGTTGGTTCCGGATAACCAAAAGAAGGATTTATTTACAGATGCATCCTTTGGTCAAATCAGTTTGGATGGACCTCGTAATGTCTTTGAAAAGGTCTTCACTTTCAATAATAAGCTCTCTTACAACACCCCTGAAGAGCATATCAATAACTCTTTGTATTTTGAAGCAAAGACTTTCCTGCCTGGTCTCTTTCTAGTTGGCGATAAATTGGCAATGGCACATGGCTTAGAGGAACGCTTCCCATTTATGGACAATGACTTAGTAGATTTCGCCATGAAAATACCTGTTCGTCATAAACTAGGAAACCTTCAAAAGGAAATCGCTACGATTGACGAGAATGAGGCAAATAAAAAGAAGGCTTCCTATAGGAGTTTTGACGATGGTAAAAATGTGCTTCGTAAAGCAATGTCTGGTTTCATTCCTCAAGAGATAATTAATAGGAAAAAACAAGGTTTTTCAGCACCAGATGAGAGTTGGTACAGAGGAGAAAATGCTTCCTACATAAGAGAATTGTTGCTCAATAAAAAAACTGCCAGCTCAGAATTTATTAGTGGAGATTATATACGTAAGATTG
>Ga0209223_10003547_pt1 | contig 14809 bp, 24 predicted proteins | sample COG_06_FD_184750 | JGI IMG/M metagenome (GOLD analysis project Ga0209223, IMG submission 184750) | Pelagic Microbial community sample from North Sea - COGITO 998_met_06 (SPAdes) (version 2) | ecosystem: Environmental > Aquatic > Marine > Neritic zone/Coastal water | place: Helgoland, sampling...
AACTCAAGTATCACTTGACGGAAGGAGAGGTTATCCACAATCCACTGAGCTAGTTCTCCATTGGGGATACCGGGGATCTCAATGTCAGCTGCCATGCCTCTGGTGTGGTCTGAGGTCTTAGAGCCTCCTACCTTGGCATTAACATCACGATGACGGAAGCCAGAGCTAACGTGTACACCCATGTCAAAATGGTCCCTAATGGGCTGTAGGACGCACTCACACAGGATAGTTAGATTCTCTATTTCCTCTGCACGAGGTGTGTTGTCCATCCCAAAGCGATCTGCTGTGGAACTCTTAATCATCTCTGCAAGAGAAAAGTTAGTTGTTAGCTTCAAAGGTCAACTCCCTGTGCTCTCTGTGGTTCTAAAACAACACATGTTGTCTTATAGGCCTGTACGGTTTTATCCATCTGCATCAGTTTCTCAGCAACTTCGTTTTGAGCAGTGCAGTTCTTTACATCTGTAGTCAGCTGTCCTTGGTTAAACACACAAGCACCGCCAACGTAGCAGTAGAAGGCAATAGGCAGGAATATCATTTAACACCTACTTTCTTATCAATAATCTTCTCTAGTAAACCACGCATACCGTAGATCACCACCACCATACCAATAATTATGTACTGATACCAGTCAGGCATCTTAGCGATAACCTCAAAGCCTGCCAGTGCATACTTGTCCATGTCAGGAACAAAGGCCATAATCATGGGGATTAAAAAGACTAATAATAAGACTTCATCTTTCCAGCTCTTAGTCATCTGCTCCATAGCAAGCCTGTCTAGGTCATAGTTCTGTGCTTGACCTGCTTCTGCCATCTTAGTAGCACACAATGCTTTAGCAGCTTTAATATCAGCTTCTGCTTTAATAGTAATTAACTTAGCTTCTGTTTTAGCTTGTGTTTCTTCCTGCTTACCTTTAAGCCACGTACCGCCTAACTCAATTAAACTCCCTATTACAGGTATCATATTTGTCCTTTGGTTGCAATAAACCAGATAACAGCAGCAATAATGATTACACCAGTCAGTACTGATATAATAATAAGACCCCCGTTAATCCATGCCCATAGTGCTTCTTTACGTTTAATCTGGGCTAAGACCTCTGCTTTAGCTGCTGCATCACGCTTACGTTTAGCTTCTGCTTGGAAGGCTAACCAGTCATCCCAAAGGCCAGCTCTACCCTGATAAATGAATAGCTCTTGTAGAGCCTTCTCATGTTGCTTAATCTGCTCAAGGGCAAAGAAAGCTTCTGAATCTGACCCTGATGAATTAGCCTTCTTTGAAAGCTCAGACTTAGAATCAAAGAACTTAAAGATGTGCTGACCCGCTGCCATGATGTCCCCACCGTTGGCTATAGTCTCCTTAATGACACCAAAGGCAGCGTTGGCAATTGCCAGTTCAGCAAGCATTATCTATTCCAATATGTTAAAAGCCATGTAAGGAAACCACCAGCAATAGAGGCAATAGTCATACCCATCCAGAACCCACCTTTGCTTTTGTTAGCCAAGGCCAGTAGCTCCTTGATGTCTGTCTCCATGCTCTCTACTTTACAGGTTAAGTTCTCAACCTGTGCTGTCAGTCTCCCATATTCTACGGGGTCTATGCTTCCCATTTATCACTCCACAGGGTCAGCTGATTCCGGTGTATTACCCTCTGCCAGCCACTTCAGGTACTCTTGGTAGTCTGTGTTGGCGGGGTCGAAGGGGATGAAGGCGTTGTCAGCAATACGCTTGATTATGTTTTCAACAAGACTGCCTTCTTTATTTTTAAACTGTTGGTACATGGTTAAAGCTCCGATGTTGCAGTAAAGCTTCTTAACACCGCAAGCGCTGATGTTGATGAAACATTTGTATATGTCTGAAAAGATTGGACACCAATAAATTGATTTCCTTGTCCTGATCCTGTACTCCACACTACTGAAATTGTTGGTGTTGCTCTCATTGGAACAGGGAAAAACGGTGCGGCATTTCTATAAATATCAGTCCCAGAAGAAGGAAGCCCAGAGGAAACTGAACCGCCACCACCTACGTTTGCGTAGTAATACCGCTGACACCTGCGAAGCATCTCGCCGTAATCAACGTTTTCAAAAGGTGTTGCTACGCTTCCTGCCTCTAGCTGTACGCCTGTGATTTGCCATGTTGCGTTTGCAGTGCCCATTACGTTGACAGAACCGCTAAGATAATAATTACTAGAGTTAGTCCATTGGTCAACTGTAGAAGTGCCGCTTGACGCACCTAATCCAAATATAAAAGAGATTCCAGTTCCGTTGTTGGTCAACCATGTACCAGATGTATCACCGGGGACTGTGACCGTCTTAGTTTCCCAAGTGTTCGGCGCACTGATTGTGTACGTGGTTACGTAGGATCGGTTTGCCGACGCATTTCTAAAGGCAACCGAAAACGTGCCCGTCAGTGACGATTTAACACGGAACGAAGCCGTAATTGCTTGAGCATTCGCAGTGCCCCAACCCAAGTCGGCAGTGTTATGACCTTCAATGTTTTGCACCACCTGTGCATAGGCTGGCGTTGTTCCAGTGCTGGTGTTAGTAAACAAAAGGCTGTTTGTAAAACCCTCTGGTGCATCGGTTGATTGCTGAATGCTTGGCAATGTAGAACTATTTTGAAGAAAGTAAAAACGATCTGTAATGTAAGTGGCGGATTGAATGCTTGGAGTCACACTCGCCCCAGCGTTCCTCTGGTCAATCCGCATATCTCCGTTGATGATGCGGTTGCGCCCAGCCATGTTTGACTCGGTAGGTGTGTAGCTGTTTATGGTTGCTGTGTTGCCACCTGCTGCGTCTGTGATGGCGTTTGTTGCTAATGTACTCATGGCTTGGGGTACTCCTGTTTCACTGCGGCAATCTCAGCTTTCCAAGCGTCAATGCCTTCGTGGTAGATTGTGTCTAGCTGGTCAGCGATGCTTGGGTATGCTGTTGCACGGTCATACTTGTATTGTTCAGGGTCAACCCAAGAGTTAACAGCGTCCATGTCAATAGTGACTTGGTTGCCGTCTGCGTCAAATGCACCAGCGCTCTCGTCATATATAACTACATTTGGGTATAGTTTAGATAATGCTTTGAAGTTCATGCCGCAATCTCCATAACTGTAATTGATGAGGCGGCTCTTGAATCGACGGCATCTCTGTCTGCATTTGTTCTATTTAAATGCACATAGTCAGGCCCAGAGGCTGCAAGTGCAATAGAGTAAGTTACAGCGGCTGTCGTGGCGGGACTATCTAAATACACACCAGAAATCCTTTGAATAAAATAGTCGCTAGATGTAAAAACCTGTGCTAATGCACGGGGGCGGCTTCCTGCCGCGTCTCCAACATAAATAGCAGAGCCATTTTTTCTTAAATAGACCGTTGCCGCTGCGGCGCCACCAGTACCAACTCCCGCATCGCATAACACCAAAATTTTACTAGATGCGCTAGATGGGGTTATAGTTACTTGGATAGGTGCGCTCGGTGTAGTTGAGTTTGTAGACCATGCGTCTGTTTTGACTGTTTGAACAACCTGCAACACCTTACCCACACCAGCACCACCTTGTAGCGCCATTGTCCCCGCCTCATCAGGCAACACCAATGTTCGGTCGGTATTTGTTGCGGGCGAGGCTAAGGTGAATACCCCAGTTCCTGTTACCGCCCCTTGAATTGCTACTTTAGACATTAGATGCCTCCTTTGGATATTTTGCCTTAACTGTTTGGACTTTAGCCAGCATTGCGGCGGCTTCATTTCCACCTTTCCACAAGGCATCTAGTTGATCGCCGATGGGTGGGTATTCGGATGCTCGTTGTTGTTTGTATTGGTCAGGGTCAACCCAAGCGTTAACAAGGGCTAGGTCAATAGAGACTTGGTTACCGTTTGCGTCAAATGCACCAGCACCGTCATCCACTGTGACCACTTGCGGGTAAAGTGCGTAAATTGCTTTGTGGTTCATGCTGCTATCTCCATAAGTGTAATCTGGCTTGTTCCACCGAAGTATAGGTCAGTGCTTCTAAGGTTTACATATCCAGTAGCGCCAAGAGTATTTATTTGAATTTTATATGTGGTTGCTGATGTTGTAGCTGGAGAATCTAAAAAAGTAATTGGCACAGAAATAAATGAATAATTTGTTCCATAAGGCATGGTGGCTGTTGAATTAACAGTAGCACTTGTGCTTTGGCAAATATTGCCAGAGTTTCTCATTAAATTAATTGTGAAATTACCATTAAGCGGGTTTCCAACGCTGAGAGTAGCTACGACAAGTATTTTGCTCGATGAAGATGTAGGTGTAATAGATACCGACAACCCAGTCACATCAACATATCCGTCTGTTGAGGAACTAAAGCTGTCTGTTTTAACGACCTGCACAACCTGCAACACACTACCCGCTGGCATATCCGCAGAGGAAAACTGCGCCACGCTATCTAAGGCTGGCGTTGTAATGCCCGTTGTGCCATTTAAAACTATACTCATATAATCTCCTTAAAGAACTAACCAGCGTGAGCCAGTTGGTACTGTTACTGTCGCGCCAGAGTCAATCGTAATTGGCCCAGTGCTCATAGCATTCTTACCACTTGTGATAGAGTAGCTATTAGTCACTGTTTGACCATTCTCGTAAAAAACATCATCAGTAGCAGCACCAGTAGCGCCCCCACCCACTTGAACAACAGAACCACCACTGTTCTTAGTGTACATCTTCCTATCTTCGACGTTTAACGCCAGTTCTCCTACAGCTACATCTTCAGTAGCTGGAACAGAACCTGATGTGGTACTGTTCTTAATAATAATCGTGTTAGCCATTAGTATGTTCCTCCATTAATGGTCGAAGTCCATGAAGCATTAGTTCCATCTGTTGTTAAAAAAGTTCCTGCATTGCCAGTTTGACTAGGTAGTGAATCAACATCAGCCCAAGAAGCTGCTGTCCCGTCTGTTGTTAAGTATTTACCAGTGTTGCCTGTTTGAGTAGGTAAGGCATCAACAGTAGTCCACTCGGTATCGTAATCAGTAGCGCTTGCTTTGGTTAAAACCTGACCAGTCGTGCCGCCAACAACAACACCAGCCCCTGTTGCACCTGTCTCGCCCTGAATACCCTGTATACCTTGGATACCTTGGATACCCTGAGCACCAGTGTCTCCTGTTTCACCTTGGATACCCTGTATACCTTGGATACCTTGGATACCTTGGTCACCTTGAGGGCCTTGGTCACCTTGGATGCCTTGAGCACCTGTATCACCAGTGTCACCTTGGATACCTTGGATGCCTTGAATACCTTGTATGCCTTGGTCACCCTGAATACCTTGGATGCCTTGATCGCCTTGTGGCCCTTGAGCACCAGTGTTTCCTGTTATACCTTGTACCCCTTGAGGCCCTTCAGGAATAACAAAAGCTAGTGCCTGTGCTCCAGCAAGACCACTAATAGTTACTGAGGCGTTTGTTCCTACGGCTCCAGTGGTGGTAGAGTTAACAGTAAGTCTGGAAGCGTTAGAAGCGTCTACAACCGCTTGTTCTGCTTCTGTAGCGGCGGTCTCAGCACGTATCGTGAGGGCTGTAACAGCCGAGATGGAAGCATCGTTTGTTGCATCTCCACTCCCCCCAACGCCACGGTAAATAGCCATTATTTAGTTCCCTTAGGTTTAGTTTTTATGGTCTTTACAGGAGGACTCTTTTGTACTTCTTCTTCTATTACTTCTTCGTAGTCTTCTTGCAAACGAACCTGTTCAATGTCATATTCATTATGAAATTCTACAAAATTACCACTCTGTTTACATCTAAATTTAGCCATAGAATCTCCTAGTTCATTTAGTCCCCTCTTAGGAAGAGACTAAAGGAACGGGGCTGCTCATAACAACCCCGCTGTTCTACTTAGCTATCAAGCAGCCATTGCGATTGCAACAGCGGCTTCATCACGCAGCTCTTTTACGCCATACAGCATGTCAGAGGTGAACAATGTTGCCAAGTAGTCTTGCTTGTACTGAGTCTGTGCGCGAACGCCCATCTGCTCTGCCAACACAAAAGCGTCCTTGTGGAACATCATACCAATACGAGCATCGCCAGTAGCGGTCTCGCAGTTGGTAGAAACGTAAACCTTCACGCCATAGACGTTACCAATTTGACCGTTACGGATAGTGTTGTTAGAACCAACGTCACCCACAAAAGCTTGCTCAGTGAAACGAGCCAAACCCATCATCACGTTACGAGCTACAGGGGGCAGGACCAAACAACGATTGTCCATAGGCACGTCTGCATCATCCAACGTCTGGATAACCTTACGGATACCAGCGTCAGTGATTGCAGCTTCGTTACCGCCCGTGTACAGGGTAGTACCGTCAGAAGCGATAACAGCCTTGTCATAAGCAATAGTACCGTTACCACCTTGAGCACCACGGCCCAATTGAATCAGATCGGTATCTACTTGACGAGCCAAAGCGTAGCCAGCATCAGCAGTATAGAACTGACGCAATGAAGACAGAGCTTGGGTCTCTGTAATGTCTTCAATAAAGCGGCTGTACTCATAGTGCTTGTTAACCAACACTTGGATTTCGGTCTCAGCGTCTGCTTGGATCGTAACTGCGGTTGCAGCTGCTTTCACAGCGGCGTTGCCACGAGTAGGCTTAGGGATGTGCAAGGTATCGCCCTTTTTGCCCTTGAAGGACATCTTAGAGACGAGGTTTGCCATAACGAGGTTTTGCTTGTAGGCTGCGATGATTTCGTCAGACCACAATTCTGGGATAAATACACCAGCGTTTGCTTTGGTTACTACACTACTTGCGCCGCCGGGATATGCTGCTGTTGCCATAATAATTTCCTTTTAAAAATGTTTTATTTAACTCGACCTTCGGAATAAGCTCTCATGATTTCATCAGAAAGTGCTTGATACCGATCAGGGTCTCGTCGCATGAGTTCAATGATGTCGGAGCGTCGGTATGTCTTCTTAGAACTCTCTCCAGTGCCTTTGCTGCTTCCGGTACTAGCGGCTTTTATTGCCTGCTTACGGGAAACCTTCTCAACATCAGCGGTCTGTTGTACTACATTTTGTCTTTCTTTCCATGTAGATAACAGTTCACTGGCTGCGTCAAAGTCAAACCGTTGATCAGCACGGACATATAGCTCTTGGCGAACCTTACTGTTCATCACCCAGTCTTGAAACGAACTACTTTGTATAATGTCCGTATAATCAGGATGACTTGCTTTAAGGTTGTTTAAAGCTTCTGCCTTTTGCATTCGGGACGCAAGCTCTTCAGCTTGACGTACCTTAGGGTGCTTATCAATAGCTCTTGCTACAGCTGCATTGGGATCGTCATAAAAATCGATCTCTTCTTCTTCGACTTTAGGGGCTTGTTGTGAGATGGTTTGGGCGCGAATGTAATCATCTACTACTTTACGAAGTTCTCCAACTTCACTCCCTTGCTTACCCATAGCCCTTTCGGCCTCTTGGTGCATACGAACAATGTCTTTAACAGATTTGTTCTTATACTTCTCAGGAATATCGTCTTCATCTTCGTTTTCGTAAGAATCAGCGGTTTGCTCCTCTAAGGAATCCTCTGTTTCTGTGTCGAGGGTGTCGAATTGCTCGTCCTCGGTTGCTTGAGATGTATTCTCGTCTTCATCAATAAATGTTGCCATATTGTACTCCGTGCTCTAAAGCATTGTGGAAAAGAAACTAGTGCTTGTGCGTTAAGCGGCACCTTTTTGTTCTGCTTTAATCTTCTCAGCACGTTTTCGTTCCCATTGCATTGCTGCTCCGGGAAAGTCGCCAGTAACGCCCTCAAGTTTTACCATTGGCGTGCTTATGATTCTTTCAGCAGTTTTGTCACAGATCGGACAGTGGGTTGCCCGGCAAGCCGAGTCCACTAATTTGTCTGACAAGTGACCGTCTTCGCAAACAAACTCAAATATACGTCTAGCCATTATCTTCCTCCGATGCGTCTTCATAACTATTTTTTATGGTAGACTCATAAGAGAGGATACGGTTGACAGCTTCAAGTTGTCCACGTCGATACCACAGTTGTTTCTCGTCTGAAATGGTTAGAATGTCACCAAGCACATCAGCGTTTCCTTTGATGTCCTCAATGAAGTCTTTCCACCCATCTTGAGTAAACAGTTGTAGTAAATTTTCGTAATAATCTTGTAATTCTTTATTCATCTCTTTGTCCTTTCGTATTAGGAGAGACCCTGTGTATATTATACCACACTTTTACTGTTTTGTCAAGCTTTTTTATTCATCATTTGCATTGTGGCTATTCGCTCATTGCTAACAATGTCACGTTCTTTTAGCATTAGCTCAGCAATCTTAGCTCGTTTGGCAAACTCATCCTCATCTGCGTTACCTTCTTGAAGGTTAGTAGAGAGGGCTGCTGCCAGTTTAGCTTTGACCACTTCAGGCTCCAATTGAGCCTCTATGGCGTACTTTTGTGCCTTAGCCTGTGTTTCAGCCACCTGAGCCTGCAAAAGCTGCATCTGGAGCTGTGCCGTTTGCATCTGCATTTGCATCTGTTGTTGCTGCATTTGCTGCTGCTCAGGGTTAGGCTGAGAAGATTGCTTCATTTGAGCCATTAGCTCCTCACGGTTAGATATACCCATGTTATCCACAACAGCTGAGATCAGCATGGGGTAGATTGGGTTATCTTGGCCTACGGTCTGCAAGAGTTGTACAAGTTGTGTTACCTCATACTCACGAGCAATAACACCCAATGATGATGAAGGTATAAACTTATAATCGCTAACGGGATAATTATCTGGATCAAATTGCATGTACCTCCACGCTGTCTTCTCAATCATGGGGATTAGGAAGGATTCTTGGAAGTTAATCAAGGTACGCTTATGACGCTTGATAATTGCACCCAAAGACATGGATACAGCCCCTGCTGCTGCTTCACCGTTAATACTACCGGGAATACCAGCGGCATCTACAGCTCCTGTAGCCATCTGAACCATCTTCTGCAAATCAGCCGCCTGAGCGAAAGTCACTTGATCTAGGTTACCAAACTTAAAGGGCTGGAGGATCTCCGCAGGGTTACCGTTGGTAAGGATAGTCTTACCGGGACGGACTTCTAACTTAGCGCCACGGGGCATACGAGAGGCATCCATGGCAATCATAGGATGCACTGTAAGCGCTAAGGCATCAATACGAGCACGTAACTCAGCATCCAAAGCCTTCTGGCTGTTATAGCCCTTCTCGCAGATACCACGGCCCCAGAAGCGACTTGGGACCACATCCCAAGGGAAAGCCACTACAGGGCGGTCCTGCATCATGTAGGGGTTTTCTTCAATCTTCAGAAGCTGACCGCCATTGGCAACAACAATGATTACCTCAATGTAGCCTTCATTCTTATCATCGTCATCGTCTTCTTTAGAATCATCTGTTTCTAAGTCAGACATTTCGTCTTCTTCTGAATCGTTAAGAGCAGCCGTGTACATGTGCTTAGGAACTAAACCATAGTAACGGGTTAAACGTACCTTATCGTCTTCATAGGCCGTTATGTCTTTATCTGCTTCCAGATCAGTATCTGTATCAGCATCTTCAAGCTCAACATCGTTATAAATGCCAGATTCAATACCTTGCTGTACTTGGTGCTTAGGCACAAACTCATCAATTATGACACCCATAGCGTCTTCAATGGTTGTAGCCACAGGATCAATCAAGAAGTTCTGAGGAAGCACAGGACGCAGTTTAACAACAAAGCGATCACTAATGTTTACACCCACGGCCTGCATAGCACCATCCATAAGAGGCTGGGTAGCAGGTTTCATTTCCTTGACTTCTTCTAGTACTATTTCAGCACAACCAGTACCAAAGACTGCGGAGTTAATAAGACATTCTGCCACAGCGCGACGGGTCTTTGTAAACTTAAAGTCCTCATCTAACTGGTTCTTAAGATATTCAACGTCACCTTTTTGCTGATCATTGCGGTCATCTTGAATGTCAAACCACTTACCTCGACCAAAGGTGGCCTCTTCTACCTCAGCGACAGCACTTTCGACCGCCTGTTGTAGGGCAGGGGAGATCAGACGTGAGCGCTCTGAGTCACGGGTCTTGTCCTCTGCTGCCCAGACACCACGCCAGAGGCGATAGTACTCGTCAAACTTGTCTTTATAGTTGGTATTGTAATGGTCGCGCCAGCGCTCGGCCTTGTCCATCACCCATTCTTCAACCTTAGGTTCCATGTATTTTTTATCGTCGTCCATTACATAGCTTTCTTAGCGCGACTGTTGCGTTTTGGCAACGGACGTGGTGTTTTCTTTAGGCACTTACCTGCTGACTTACATTTAGCAGGAGTAGGGCAACCGGGGCATGGTTTAAAACTCATTGTTTACCTTTCTAGTTTAATTAACATTTCCACTTCTTGAGTGCTAATGCTTTACGAGTAGGACTTCCGTCCGGTTTCTTCATAGGTCCTTTAACACCGCCCATACGAGCACAGAAGGATTTCTTACGAGCACCACCCTCAGGCTGTGGACGCTTAAGGTTACTACCTGTGGCTGCATTGATTCGCTTACGGCCTGACTCTGAAAGACCGCCTGTGGGATTCTTGTCCTTCTTGGTAAGAGAAATCTTCTTATCAGCCATTTTTGGCCTTCTTGGCTGTCTTAGCAGCCTTTTGGAACTGTTTAGCCGTAGGAGCACCCTTTGTACCGGGTGTTCTCATTTTCTCTTTACTACCCGCAGCTATGCGCTTACGTTTAGCATGGATATTTGCATAAAGTCCGTTTGCCATCTTACCACCCCGCTACTGCGTCTATAGGTTCCCAATCGTCTTCTTCAAAGTCAGCGACATAGGATACCTTTGCCAATTGTTCGATATACGATAACGAGTCTACCAAGTCATCATGTACCAGCTTATTTGGGAATTGAAACAACTGGTCCAAGAACTCGTTATTCCAATCACCTTTGTTTAGTGTTATGTAGCCATTCTCGAAACGACCTTGTAAAGACCAAACAACCCTATCTGTCTTCTTCTTGTTACCATGGGCCAGCTCATCAACTCTAAAGAATGTCTGAGAGCGTCTCATGATGTCACTAAGGTATGGCATAACGGCCTGTCGTGCAATACCCTTCTCAATCCCTACAGCGTTTGGTTCGTACTTCTTGACCACATCAAAGATCTTCTTAGCGGTCTTCTTTACGTCCCAACGACCATAGATAATTTCCTTGACATACCACCCCTTCTCGTTTGCCTTTACAACGGCAATAGAGGTGTTGTCTAGACGCTTGTTTTTAACTCCTGTAGAACCTTCTTCTTCAAAGCCTGCCAAGTCAATTGCAATGTAGTAGTCGCCAGACTCAGGTTCATCTTCATCGAACTTAATCCACTTCTCTTTGAATAGTTCGCCTCCAGCAGCCTCGAAGGATGCCATAAATTCCTGCCGGAACGAGAATGAGGACATACTCTTTTTTGCTGCTTCAATTTCATTAGGGTCTAGTAAGGGGTTATCAAAGGAAGTAAAGTGGAATGCGCTAAAGGTTGGGTCTTCGCCTCGAAGGCCATGTTGATATAAATCATAGAAGTGGTTACGACCCATAGGGGTACCAATGAACAACGCAGAACCCTTCTGGTCAGCTAGAGCAGGCCTAAGGATCTGTTCCCAGACCTCTGGCTTCATGTCAGCATACTCGTCCATCACCAAGAACTTCAACGACACACCACGCATGGTCTCTGGTCTATCAGCACCCTTGAGGGAGATTGTAGCTCCATTGACAAGCTTAAGCTGTAGGTTGTTAATGTGACTACCTTGGATAACCGGATGGCCTACCTCTAACAATGTCTGCCACATAATGTCACGGGCCTGCCCTTGGGTCGGTGCGACATAAAAGACATGCCCCTTCTCAGCTTGTAGGGCATTAACAATAAGAAGATATGCTGCTAGACGAGACTTACCTGTACGCCGACCAGCGGCTACGACCTTAAATCGATGCTCATCATTCCAGACCTCTTGTTGCCAAGGGAGTAGTTTAATTTGTAGATCAGACATCTTTAATTTCTATATCAGTTACTTCATCGACAGTCTCTGGCTCACTTACGCTGGCTCCTAGACCTGTGATGTTGATCTGTATAGCAGACCTACCACCTTGCTTAACAACTTCTTGCTCAAAGGCCGACACAGGGATAATCCTATCTACGACCAACTTCCAAGCAGCAGCTTGATTCTTATGTTCGTTATCTAGAGCAGCATCAAAGATGGCATCTAAGACCTTCCTTGACTTTGGGCTAGACAACATCCTAGCTTTATATTCGTTAATGATTGCAGCATCACCTTTAGGGCGACCTACAGCATTACGTTTAGTATTAGCAGACAACTCATTCTTTGGTGGTCTACCAATTTTTCTTTTTATTTCTGACATTAAAGTCTCCATAGTTATCTTAGGAACTCCTAAGGCTATACACGAGTATTTATACTTTGGTTAGTGTTTGTTAATAACCAACATAAAGTATCATCACTATGTGGTGTATGGGTTTCTCGTGTTTGTGTCTCTATATACCTTATATTATAGCACAAAAATCCTTATTTGTCAAGTGTTTTCTACTCTGTCCCTAATTAAACCTTAGTTTAGTACCATTTAAACAACAGTTTTTCTTTAGAATACATAAGCTTATATTACTTTTAGTATATAGAGGAGTTTCTTTAGTTTCTTTAGGGTCTAAAGGAGACTTAAGGGGCCAATGGAGGACTTAAGGGGCCAATGGGATTCCAAATTACCCTTATTTTGTATCTGGGCGGGTACAGCTAAAATACAACATAGGCTGTCCCCTCCCCCGGGGGTCCAAAAGACCCTACAGAATACTCAGGAACACACTACATTGGTACTACATCAGTCTACATCAGTACTACCAATGGTCCAATGGACCCATAGGAGGCCGTAGGAGGCCGTAGGAGCCATCGGAGGCCATGGGGTAGGGGTAGTCCTAGGGGTAACGTGTGTGTGTCGCAGTGGGACCCCATTAGTCCCCATTGGCCACCATTGGCCACCATCAGTACCCATCAGTCACCATCAGTTAGCAGGACCTAGGCAGCACTTAATACCCCTACTGTCACCAGTGTCAATATTCCGACAGTAGGTGTCAATAAACCGTCAATAAGTGTCAAAAAATTGACAGTTTAGGGGCCTAGTGTCAAAATATTGACAGGGTCCAAGGGCCTAAAGTAATACTCAAGTATGCAAAAAGACTATCTTTAGGAGTTGGCATGGGGTTTGCTTAGGTGTTGTCATACAAACCACCAAGGGAGACACCATGGAAATTATCGTAACCATCAAGAGTAACTATGGCACTGAGACAATCTACCCCTCATGTCTCAAGGGTCACATATTCGCAGAGATGGCAGGCACCAAGACCCTGACCCCGCAGGCCATCAAGCTTATCAAGGCCTTAGGCTATACTGTGTCAGTCGCAGGTCCTGCAATCAAATCACTGTAAAGGATAACCATCATGCAAACTAAACAATTCGGCACCCTTATTGGGTCCTATGGCAAGGGCATCACAGGCAGTGCCACAGTCAACTTTACGACCAGTGGCGGCAAGCACTGTGATGACTCATGCCCTCTTAAGGGTAACGGGTGCTATGCCATCACAACGGAGGCCATGAAACCTTCCATCACGATAAACCTAGAGCGCAAGCAGGAAGGCATCAGTGACTACCTACAGGCACTGGTGACCCCTAAGGCACTGTCCAAGCTTAAGGCGGCGCCTTGGGTCCGCTTTGCGGCCTTCGGATCTATCCCTGCCCCTCATGAGTTGACCTTAGAGGATTTCGGGAACCTTCGGACCCTTGGAGCCTCATTGGACCATTCACGGGTCCACTGGCCCACGGAGACCATAGCGAAGGCCGATATGCTTAAGGTCGCAGGGTTCACCCCAAGGGTCTCAGTGGCTACCAATGTTCACCATCTGCCCGATGTAATCAAGGCAGGCCATGTAGCATCCTGTGCCGTGAAGGGTGACAAGCTTGCAAGAGGCAAAAACAAGCGGTCCCATAGCGCACAGGCCATCACCTTCATGCGGGACCTGAAGGCCCAAGGTATCAACGCCAAGGTGTGTCCTGCTGTCGCAGGGAATGCCAAGTGCGGCGCCTGCACTGCCTGTGCGGATAAGGCGGTACAGGTTATCGTTTACCCAATGCACTAAGGAGCACACACCATGTCATCAAACCAAAAGTTTAGGGTCTACTGTACCCTTAGAGCCCTATTGATACAGAACCATCACGGCCTACTGTGCGAGAGCCTACAGCAGAACCTTGAGGACCTTATAAAGGCCTTTCCTAAGCTTGCCAATGAGGCCAGTGAATCAGTTTATTGTCAAATACACGACGTATAAGGAGCACACACCATGAAGTACACCAAACCGATTAACATCCAAGGCCTAGGGACCCGTGCCCTGCGAAGGGTCCAAGTGGGCCAGTGGGTCACAGCAGGCGAAGGCGGCCCCCTTGGGCGCTACCTTGGATGTAAGAAGTCGAGGACCCTCATTGTCGTCGTAGGGTGGCATGAGAACGCCAAGCGCTACCCCGAAGGTCCTACGGCCTACTGGCAAACCCTGCGCGACTATGCACTAGGAGAATGAACCAATGAAAGTCTACGTATATTTTAACCTCCATAAACGATGCTTCAGTGTCAAGGCACTGGAAGGGCAGGCCAAGGGCCTAGTGATTGCCTATGCCAACGATGTGGTGCTATTTGACCCTGTGTTCAAGGTCTCGAAGGCAGGCAGGGAGAGGGTCCTACGTGAACGGAAAAAGAATGTCCATGCAGGCGTTGTCGGTGACTGGGACCCTGCACAGTACAAGCCTGCGCGTACGGTAGAACTATGGGCCACTGGTGGACGTGAGGTCACCTACAACCCG
>Ga0209223_10003549_pt1 | contig 14805 bp, 15 predicted proteins | sample COG_06_FD_184750 | JGI IMG/M metagenome (GOLD analysis project Ga0209223, IMG submission 184750) | Pelagic Microbial community sample from North Sea - COGITO 998_met_06 (SPAdes) (version 2) | ecosystem: Environmental > Aquatic > Marine > Neritic zone/Coastal water | place: Helgoland, sampling...
GCACCACTGGAACAACAACCACCACTGTGACAACAAGCACCACTGGGACAACAACCACTACTGCAACGGGTACTACTACCACCACTGTGACAACAAGCACCACTGGGACGGGGACCACTACCACCACGGGGACAACAACCACTGTGCCGGTGACTACCACCGCCACTGATGCCACAACCATTACCGTAACCGGAACTACTGCTGCAACGTCCGCCGTTGCCAGTCCAATTACATCGGCCGAAACAACAATCGCCACAACGACTCCGACTGGCACTCCCCACACTGCAGATGAAAGCCCGTGCGGGGGATTAATAGACGACGTGATTGTTAAAGGCGCGCATTGTGCGGTTGGACAACCATTTGCCCCATATCTGCTTTTTGCCCCATATCCATCTGATGGGAAGCCGACCTATCTTGTATGCTGCACCAAAACCGAAACGCCCGCACGATGCGTTGACAAAGATCCTAATGGCACGTGTTTGACTTTACCAAACTGGGATAAAAACACGTTCAACAACGCGGATGATGTGTGCAATGGCTTGGGCTACCGCTCGTGCACCACAAATGAGCTGTTAGGCGGCATTTGTTGCAACACAACGTGCCAGAACCCCGTTCCGGCGACAGGCGCTAGCGTCTGGGGTGCAGACACTGGGTGCAGTACAAGCGCCGTTGCCAGTCCAACTACAACAACCACTGGGATGGGGACTGCCGCCACCACTGGAACTGCTACCGCCACTGGGACATCGACCGAAACAACGACGGTTGCATCAACCACAAGTGGCAACACGTCTGTTCCAGATGTTGCTGCACGCGCGCCAACTGAACGCCTGGATGACGCGTCGATTGCATTGATTGCAGCGGCATCCGGGCTCGTGGTGGCCGGGACCGTCTTTTTTGGCACTCGGATGCGCCGAGGCGCCACGACATTATCCCAAGCTGCGAGTACACATGTAAATGCACGCTGGTAAACCCTTTCGACGATCATTTATTGGATTAAGGCTTCAAAGATGCATCCGGGAACAGCACGCACTCGCCGTGCACGCTCATTATGTCACTGGTGTTTGCTATAATAATGATAATCTGACGAGGGGATTGTCCGCGTATCGTGGTTGTTGCCATAAAACGGTGTGCCTTGTGAAATGTGGTTTTGTACGTTTCCTTGGTAGCGTCCACAATCAGGGTGCGATCCGTGTACGTATCACGGCTGCCAGTCAGCTCGCCGACAGAGACAAAAACTGCGTGCGGAACGTGGGAGCGGCCGTACTCCTCTGCCCCGGTACTCGTGCCTACGGTTAAAACAGCAGATAGCATGGATGCAAATGCAGAGATTGTGCAAGTAACTTTACGGCCGTCCAAAATACCAACGGCCGGTGCATAAATTTTTAATTGCGAAAAATAAAGAACGTTTCATTTTTAAATCTGCACCCATCACATACATCTGCCAATGCTACTTGAGATGACAACCACCCATTCTTTGTTTGCACCGCGCAAGCTTGTGGTGGTTGATGACTCGACGGTCCACCTTGGCGACAAACGCCTGTTTGCCCGGGGGCGTCGGTGGACAAAGGGGTGACCGACGTGTTGACTTGTTATATGTACAGTTCTACCGCCGTTGGAACAGGTCGCGACGATACGGTGCATGATTTCGGCGCGCTGTACGGATTCACCCTCCCGGAAAACATGCATGCACTCGACCTGCAGCCACTCTCTGGTGAGGAGCAACCCACCCCAACCGAATACAAGTCGCTCGGCGATTTGCTTGCGGTGTTCTCGGGCCAGCCCAACTCGTCGCACGGCGTTGACGGTAGTCAGTCGGCAACCAGGAGTTTCCACCACTTTGACAACGCCTTTTGCAAAACCATACCAATAGGCGACGGGAAGTAACGGGTTAGGTGGGAACGCTGACGGGCAGCCTAGGGGCACAAGGGAGGTGTGTGTAAGCTCCTTCTATTATTGCGGCGCGCGGTGCACCAGAACAGACTGGTAGACAAGTCTCCACCAAAACGAATGTTAGTATAAACGTCTAACCCTAACCACCATCCACAAAGCGACTATCACTATCACGACTTTTAGTGGGGTCGGCAATTCCCGCTCATTGTTGTCCAACCATTCTGCCTCCTCGATTCGCCCTTGCGCAATTTGTGCAGCTTCAGCAGGCGATTGGGTGGGTGTTGGGGTTTTGTTTTTCTTCAGCCACTCTGCAATCGTGGCGAAGCCGCTGTCTCCAATGTTCTTGCCGGACAGGTCCAGCAATGGTACGTTGCCTTCGGGAACGACACTCTCGCCACAAGGGGGGGGTGTTGGGGTTGTGTTGTTCTTCAGCCACTCTGCAATCGCGGCGCAGCCGCTGTCTCCAATGTTCTTGCCGGACAGGTCCAGCAATGTTACGTTGCCTTCGGGAATGACACTCTCGCCACAAGGGGGGGGGGTGGAGACGTCCATGAAACGAAGTAAGTTATGGAAGAATCTATATATTTTTATTTTCATATTATTGCAAATAAACCGCATGGTACAAATAATGTTTATTTTGCAGCTGGTGCCAAAAAGAGGGGTTGCAAGTGTCCGGGGTTTAATGGCAATCAAGGAGTCGCAATGCGCGGTTTGCAAGCGGACCGGCCTCTTGTTGGCGACCCCCCCCACCACCAACTTGTACGCTGTGGTTTTGTGCGAAGGGCGGCGAATGGCCTGAATCGAATTTTCTGATGCACGAGCTGGTCGTGAAGGCCGGAGACGATGCCCATGCTGGACACGTGCACAAGGGTGACCTTGAGGCAGTTTCCTTCCAACACAACGCTGATCACGGCGTGTTGGGCCAGAACCCGATCGAGCTCAGTGTTGCAGAGCGACTCGTACTGGTATGTTTCCTGCACAACCGACCCTTTTGTGATTGTGCTCTTCCCGGCGGCCATCGGTGCGAGTCGCGGGATGTCCGCGAGGCTGCACGGTGGCTGGAGCGGGTCGGTGGAGTGATTGTTGAAGATGTCAAGTGTGATTGCGTCGCCGGCCGCACAAATCTTGCACGTTTTCTTAAATCGGAGAAGCAAGACGCGCAGCGGCCCGTAGAACATTCGACGAAACCCGATGATCCTTATCCCGGACCCACGCAGCGCGAGGGTTTCCACCTCATCGTCAATCGGCCGGCGGAATGCCTTTACGGCGGCAATAAACTCCACGTCGTCTGCATGCATGATGCGCGTTGTTGGCTGGCACATGCGTGCGTTATACGCCCTCGCCTATGAACGGCAGATCGTCGAACATTACGTACGGCTGCTTGGCATCTGGCGCGAACATGTGCGGCATTTGGTCGCGCACGGCAAAAAACTGGGTCGGGGCATCGGCGGGCACGCCGTTGTCCGCCCAGTTGGTATCCTTTCCAAACACGAGGACAATAATCAGCAGCACCATGTCCCGCGCGTGGATCACCAAGGGAATGCGGTTGTCGAGCAGAATGACCGGCCTGGTGACCTTGGTGCACACCACACCGTGCGCCTGCATTTGCGGGGCCAGCGCCTTCGTGACACCCACCTGAATGCATGCCTTCGAAACAATCGATTCGATGTAGAGCCAAAGAGCGGATGTGCTGCGCAATTTCCACGGCCGGTCGAGCAGCATTTTGAGGGCACTGTCGATGTGTGCAGGGGTTCGCATGCGCACCAGCCACTCAAAATAGCCCTTCTGCACGATGTGTGCTAGATCAGGCCGGCCAATACACATAGCATCACGGATGGGTTCGGGCGGGAGCAGTATCCATGCCGTATGCGCAAACAGCGCATCCCAAAAAGGCGCATGCGGATTAATCAGCGTTTTACTTTGCACAAAACACGCCGCGGTCGCCACGTTAGGATGAAACGACTGCCATAGCACGTGCAGACCAAGACATACGAGATCTGCCCATGGAATAAATGCGTCGGCACCAAACGTGCCAAGCGATACTGAGAACGTGGGTCCGTGCTCTACGTGCACAAACCCGTTGCTTGTGCGTATTGACCACCCATCAGCCATTGACTCCATCATCCTTACTGCATCGCCGCCCTGCGTGACTAAAAATGACGCGAGCGAGATCCGGTGAGGTCGGAGTGCCGGCCACATTACGCAATCCAAATGGACTCGTGTCCCAGTCGAGCCGATGTTGTGTATCCATCCGCGCACAGCTGCCAGTCACCCGACCGAGGCAATTGCCGCGTGCGCACGGGTGCATGCGGTGGAGCGGGCCGTTCACTCAAGAACCCTCCTCCGTACGCTTTTGCCGTAAGGGTGGTTACCGTTTCGCCGCCAATGCAAATCGACAACTGTTCCCCGACCTTGCTGGCCTCCGACGCCTGTTCTAACACGGCAATGGAGGTCACTGCACCACGCACAACCGCCATCGTGCACACCGTGAGTGTCGCACCTGCATAAGCGGCGCGCGACTCAGCGTTCGAATCACCAACTGCAAACGACTGCACCGTCCCACAGGTTGTCGCAAAGACGCCAGACACACCAGCATCACGCTGCCTCCACACAACGATTTCAATCGTCTGCGCACCCAACCTACGCGCGGGTCCGTGGTAATCTTTGCTCGCACTCACGTCCAATCCCGGGTCGGGCGTGTCAACAAACGACGGCATGCTGCGCGTTGCGTCCAACAACACACCATTCGATTCGCAGACGCGTCCGTCAAACGAGTAAAACAACGGCGCCATTGCGCTCGCATGCAGTACCCCAATGTCCACAAGCACAAGCACCCCCGAGAAGTGGCAACAGTCGGCAACGCACATAAACGTGGACGGCACGTCGGGATCCGCTTGGCCCCAGAACGTTGCATCCGGATCGGCGTGGTGCCACACGCATGTGGCAATGATTGTCGGCAGAGAATAGAACACCAACCAGAGGGACTGGTCGGTTGCGGCAACGAACCAGTCGGCGGTAAGTACAATTACAGATTGGAGGTGGCTGCCTGTTGGCGGGTGCCATGCAAAGGCGCTGCCAGATAGGCCGTGCGAGATGTGGAGGGTGTTAGATCCGGAATCCACCGTCGCGACCCGTGCGGGTTCGCCGGCGGCGCTGACACCGGGAGCCTCCATTGTGCCCGATAACGCGACAAGACTTGCAACCCGTATATTAATTACCTGGATCTCTGCACATTAAACCTTTCCCAAATTTTAAGATTTAATAAGTTGCCTGTTTTAATGCGTTAGGGGCAGATGCTAGTGCGAGTCGTCGCCACGCCACCCAGTATGTCCTACAGAAAGACCGTTACGCTTTGCACTGCGCGGTCCGTGCTCCACCCGGAGGTATTGTCTGATCGGTTCGCGGCTTCTTGGCCGGTGGCAATGTTTTCTCTAAAGGTGCAGTGGGCTGCTGCACGCTCACGCGTCGACGCAAAGGTGCAGCCCACTGCCCCCCCTGGTTCGATTGAATGGCGCCGCGTGTCGCAACTTGAAAAATGGTCGGGCATGGGTCCCCAGCTCGCCTCGCACACTCGTCCGGGTCGCCGCGGCACTTAAGTGCACTTTTGCCAGACATAACGGTCGAACATTTCGTAGAGCCCCATATCTTTTGTCCTGGCGCGTCGAGCAGTTTCATAAAATCGGCAATGGAGTTCGGCCGCTGTCCTTCAAGAGCAATGGCTGCCCATCCGTGCGGCAGAATGTCGCGGCCTTTGACTCCGTGTTCACGTGCCAACGCATTGATTTCCCCACTCAGTTGATACCGAAGTGAGTTCCCCAAGTGCTGGCCGGTAGACCGCAGGCACGGGGGTAACTGTAAGTCCGACTTTTGCGACACGGCCGTGGCATCGCGTGGCCTGCGCATGGTCGCGAACGCACGAATTGTGCTGCTCGTGTTGCAGATTTGCTGCTGGGCTGCCGTAAGTTTATTCGCGGCAGAATCGCCAAACGCTTGCACGAGGCGCATAATCATTCTCAGAATGCCCTCATACGTCGCAAGTGCCCAACGTTTCCAATTCGCTTCGACTTCGTGGGAGGTAATGTACGCTCTCCCTCTGTGCAGCCGCAAGGTACGGGATGCAATCAAGTCACATCCGACAGATGTTTGCAACATGGCGAATACATCGACGGAATAGCACACGTCCGACCCGTCAGACCGAGCCGCTTCGGCCACGCTCGTCAGGCCATCGGCTTGCAGCTGGGTGCACGTTTCGCCTTCCCAATGACACTGTGTTGCGAGAAAGAGTTGCTCTTCCGGGTGTCGGTGCACGACCCCTGGGACGGTCCCCTCGCAGCTGTCAAAGAGCCGCAGTGCATTTCTCGCCGCGTTAAGGTAGGTCTTAATGGCCTCCCGCCCATGCTCTGGAGTTGACGCGGTTGCGCACAGCTCGAGCGCATCGCCCACGTCAGGGTCGATTGTATGAAACACATTCATGTCAAGGCGGGCATGCGGCCCACCTTTTTTTGCCAGGAGCTCGGTGTTTGCTTTGTGATATTTCAAATGCATCGACTGCCGCGTCACCGACTTGAACCCATTGGTTGTGTGGAGCCACCATTGACCAGCATTGTCGACGATCACACCATATGGGACTGTGGCGTGACCGTCAACGGGGTCTACAGTGGCTGTGAACAGAACACGGTGTCCACATCCAGGCACTACGTGGACCCTGTACACCGACATGAGTAAATATGAGCAGACAATTGTTAAAAGATAATCCAAATTTAAATAGTACCAAATTTTAAAAGTGATACTTATTTTAATTTCAACTGACATAAAATGCAGTTTTGACTAAAGTAAAGTGGGTTCTCAACTTTTAATGACCCTACAATTCATAATTCTTCTCCTGCAACGTACCACACCATGCTCACTTCGACAATGGAACCCGTATCCGCATCCGCACCCGTGCAAGTACCCGCGCCTGCTTTACACGTGCGCGACCAGGCAGAGGTAGAAGGGGACATGTCATTTGATTCGTTTGTGATCTGGGTGTGCATAATGTTTGGGCTTATTCTCTTTGATGCGGTAATCACAGCCCCCGGTGAAATAAGCGAGTTGCAACACTTTTTAATCATCATTGTGTTTACGCTTGGTTTACTTACAACCATGAATGTTTGCATCAAAGTTGTTTGCCCGGCATGGGCTTCAGATGCATATGTTAATGCGGATGCTGCTTATGCGAGAACCGTTTCCAACCGAAGCATGACTGTTGCGCGTTTAGCAAAAACCAAGTGACGGATAATTTTGCCTGCTTTTTGAGTGGAGCGGGCACGTGGACGACATGTGGTTAGTCTTTTGGAGCGTGGTGTTGTCCTACACATTGACCAGGCTGATGACGCCGCTGGTGCTAAGGATTGTGCGCAACCCAAGGGTGGCGTTTGCATGGCAGGGGTTCTCAAGTTGTCTTTAATAAAAATGAAATCTAGAGTCAGTATGTGTTTTAATCGTCTTCGTAATCTTCATCTTCATCTTCATCCTTTATACTCTCCCCATCCTCATCGTCGCTGTCCTTTTCCCTGGGGGTTTGTTTTAGCTCGTGTGGGTCCATCGCCTTCGCCTTCGGACTCGTCATCGTCATCGTAATACTCGCCATCGCCATCGTCACTTCCCTCTTCATCCTCTGTACCCTCCCCATCATCATCGCCACTGTCAGTGTCGCTGGGTCGCGCTCCCAGCAACAGCACTGCAAATTCACGCAAGTCCTTAAACTGATCCCACAATGTGCGTTTTACATAGTTGGGCATTTTTTGTAACGCCTCGCGGTGAGCATCGAAAAACATAAACATGCTGGGGCCGGGATGGCCAACCGCATCGTCAACCGCATCATCCGCGCGCCCAAACTCAGCTTGAAATTCCGTATAGCCATTTTGAGCGAGCTCTATCGCCAGTGTCCTAAATATTTGCACAAGTTCCCAGGGGTCATTTGGACTGGTAAACTGGATAAACCGACCCACTTCAACGTAAGCAGTAATTATCGCCAACGTCGTAGCTTTGTTCTCGGTCGATTCGCCGAGATTTTCAACCATGTCAGTGTAGTCTTCTGTGGTCGGACTGAAAACAAAGGTGATCAGGGCCTTGTCGTCGTCTGTGCTGGCTATATAAGTCCCAGCGACAAAGGTTTCCCATTCGTTCGAGTTCTCAGCCCTGATTACGTCATTTTCGATCAAGTCCATAATGCAAGTGACAATTGTTTGCGCCGACCCGATCCAGTCGGACACCGCGGTCGACGGGTCATCGGCCGTGTCGTATGCCTTTGCAGTTTCTGCATACCGCGCGAGCATGTAGCACCGGTCCACAATTAGGGTGATCGGGGTTGCATCTCCATTGTGCGTCTCGTACCACGTAACGACTTTCTGCCGAAGGTGTGCAAAGACATGTATCTGGCTTGCGATGCGCGCGCTTACGGCCGCGCTTGCATCCATCAAAAGATTGTCGCTGGCTGCCGATTGGATCGCGTGCGCGGCTTGCACGGTCACCAGCGAGTCGTGCCCATCCCTCTCCTCCGTGTGCGTGTATGCGTACGCGGCCGCCGCCTCCAGTGCATCCAACCGTGTCGCGGGAGTGGTGTTGCACCACACGAACGGGACGCCGTGCTTCGCCTCAGGCAGCAGTGCGGTTTCAAAGACGATTTCGGCGCATGTCTCTTCGGTGGCCCAGTGAAGGGATGGGTCGATCGGGATCAGCGTGAACTCCTTTGTGTCGTGTGCGGTGTACGCCTTGTCTGTGTGCATGTTCACGCCCGCCATAAATGCCAGCACGTCCCCCTGCAGAGTGTGCGAAAGCTGTCCCTCCTGCTCGGAGACTGTCGTTTGTCCAAGCCGCATGCTGTCACAGACGGAGCCGAGGATGGCGCACGAGGCACTTTCGACGATGCCGGTGATCGTGCTGCGAGCCTCCAACACCCGCTGGTCATCATACGTCGTGCCGTTCCCTGTGACTGTCGCACCTGTAACGTACGCCCCGTCGGTCCAGGCGTTCGACTTGACCCGCAGGTTACAGGGTGGGGCTGTCGTGGGCGCAAGACTCCGCATTTTGATCTCAAGCAAATGGCCCTCACGCGACACGTATTGCTGCCCTTTACTGTTGGCAACTGGTCGCGAGAAATGGATTCCTTCGTAGTCAAACCCGCCCCCGTTCCGAGGAAGCGCGATTGCCACGCATCTCCGCAAGTTGCCTTGACCGCTGCCGGGTGTAAAGGTCACCTCCCCTTTTGCAGCTGCCGCGGGGTCGAACGTTAGGCTCAGAAGGTGGGCGCCTTCGGCCACCGAGCTGTCGCTTTTCATGAATCGGACGGTGGTTACATTTGTTTGATCATTGAAAGTGCTGCGGGCGGTGTATATTGTCGACGACCCGCTTGCCTTGTCCTGGCCGTGACCAACGCCAGTGCCGTTAACAGGGATGTGCACGTGGTCAGAATGACTACCGGTGTATCCAAACGTGATGTTCCACGAATGGAACGCGCTGGACGTGTCGCATGGCGTCAAAAGACAATCGCGAATGGCGTTCATAGAGACCTCAAAGTCAACGGCGAGGGCGTCTGGTGTCATGCGCAGTGCCAACGATCGCACAAATTCTGCTCGCACTGCGTCCTCCGCGAGAGGACTTTCATGCTCGGTCGCCGGCGCGTACTGCACATCTCGTTTTTGGCGTAATTCGTCCACCAGCAGCGCGTGCGTCAGGTCGATCGGCGGAGCGGCGTATAACTTTGATTGAAACAGAGTGTTGTGCAGCTCCTCGGTGTAATCCACCACGTCACCGTCGTTTGAACCATAGAACCTTGATTTTTTGCTGTTGGAAAACCCACCGGCGGCCACCCTGTACCCACTTCCCGTCGTGCCGTTGTATTCAAATGGATCTGGAAGATCTGGCATAAGGGATTCGGCGCCCGTTGTTCTGCCTCTTTTCTTTCGCCGCCCCGATGATGCACGAGGAGGAGTGCGTGACCCCACGCCCTCCTCCTCGTCTTCGTCTTCGTCGGCATTTTCCTTCTCGGCATTTTCCTTCTCGGCCTTTTCCTTCTCGGCCTTTTCCTTCTCTTGATCATGAATGTGATTTTGTACTTGCGTCTGCGTGTAGCCCTCATCCCTATAAACATAAAAATCGTGTTGGGCACGACGATCGTTCGCCGTAAGCAATATGTAATCCCCTGTCGCGAGATGGGTACGAAAGGCGTTGATCATCGCGGTCCGTTGGTGTTGCGATGCTTCGCGTTCTCTCCATTCCTGCGTGTCCGCTGCCAACACCTGCTGGTGGCGTTGAAGCAAAATGTCGGTAATTGCCATATATGCCACCCGCACCGCCTTCATTGCCGTGCAAAAGCTTGTCATTGTTCCAACGGGCGCCTGGACTCTCAGTTCGTGTGTCTCGACATCCCGTCCGTAGACCGGCGTGGTCCCAAGGGTTGCGCTGGTCATGCCTGGCAACGCGGACGTGCGGTGGCGGTCGCTGCTCTTTTTCTCGACTGTTCACCTTGCCACCGGCTTGCCGTTGCACCTTCTCGATCTGTACAAGTCGTCGGCTGCGTACGGCCGCTTGTGCCTGCTTACCGTGGCGAGGCTTGTCGCGGTATATACGGTTGTGTTGACTCTTGTATTTTACGCCCCGCATCACACACCGACGGCGTCTGCCATTGCCGTCGGCGCACCTGCCGCCGTTGCTGCTGCGTTGCATTGGTTGGAGTACGTTGCATTTCTTCGCATTTGCAACAATGGCCATCATCCCACCGACCGGCTGGCACACCAAGGGGTGGAACGGGCTGTGTTTTTGGTGTGCGGCATGGACCCCGTAAACTACGTGTTCGACAGGACGGCCCGGACGGACAAGCGGCTGGGGTACTGGGTGCACGTGCTCCAGGTGCTGGTCCGGATTGGCCTTGCGGCGGTCGTGGTGGTCGTACCGCTCGTGTGGCAAGACTACGAACGCGCATGGTCCTGCTACGGCGGGCATCTGGATGCGTCCGACTATAATCTGGGCGTTTGCCCGGCAGCGGAGGGTGGGCGGTACTTTCAAAGCTGGGTGTGCGCATCTCCAGACAATTACGACCAGGCTGGGTGCGACGGGTTGCCACCGCCATCTGCTTCGTGGGCGGTCTACCCACCCGCGTTTCACGTGTGCGCATTGTGCACGGCACTTCTCTTCGGTTTCCACGCGTCGACCAGCGTGATTGACTTTCACACCCGCTTCAAAACAGTGGTTGTGCAGATCGGTTACAGTGAAGCCGCCACGTCCGTATAAAGGGATGCAGTGCGCCGTGTGCACACCGCGCCTAAACATGTGGAGCATGATCAAGAGCTTTGTGGAGCACCACACCAAGTGGCACCTGATTTTCATCTTCACCCTGTTGACGTTTTTTACAATTGATCTTGTCTACGAAGGGAACACCCCGCACGCCAAATGGCACATGGTGGACAAGGTCGGAAAACCTTTTGCAACCACCGACATTTTGGAAATGACCATGCACTACCACAAGTCGTCTATTGTGATTGGGGCAGATCCCGATGCGGGCAACCCCGATGATCCGCTGTACACGGACCGGCCGATCACATTCAAGCCCAAGGATCTGCGGCAGCGGAACATAACCCAAGCTTTTCATAAGTCACTGCGTAACGGCCGTGATATTACGAAGTTTGCCGACAACCACGAGAATTGGTCAAAGGCGTGCGACAACGCGTTTGAGTTTACGGGCACTGCGTACTACATTGTGATGGTTGTGTTCCTGGTGATCACTGCCACGTCCAGCGTCACGATGTGCGGGGCAAATTCGCAGCAGAGTCGAGGCATCATGATGGGCGCTTATTTTATTGCAATGGCGACGTTTGCATTTACCAGGGTTGGCATGATGACACATCTGTTGGACCAACACAATTGTCACATCAGCGCACTCACCGAACATTACATGGCGCCCTTTGCCGCCGATCAGAATATGGACATGGTAGTCGCGTCGCGCAACAAGGATCAGATGTTGACGGACGTGCAGTACACGGGCATCGTCTTTGCCATCGTCGCGCTGCTTGCTGGCTGTCTGAACATTGCCTCGGCGGCCGTGGCAGAGACCGGCAGCACGATGACAACGGCATTTTCGGGCGTACGGATGAATGTATTTTAAACAGCAGATGGTTCTGTCTTAAACTTTGACAGGCAGACTTGCAACAAGACCCTGATTATTGCCAGGTCACTTGTTGTTGTTTGTCCGCTGATTTGACGCCCTGCGGCCATGAAGAGTGCGACGATTGTGCATATGTCTTCAAACGTGGTATGGTACACTTCCTGTATACGTTCAAACATGGACGAACGGTACATCGATTCGTAGGAGTTTCGGATGTGCTCACGCAACGACCACGTGCCTCCGATGTTTGCACATTTTACTAACATTTTGTCGTACGAGTTTCGCCAATAAGCCCACTCTTTCACTGCGGTGGACGCCAGTTCATCTAATCGCTTGCTTAATACAAGAACGTTGCGGTTCGTTCGCTCGCGCAATTTGACCGTCCAATAAAAATCGTCCCATGAATACAAATAATAAACGTAATGGATTCGCACACACTGGTGCAATGACCCGATACGCACAATTCGTGTTTCTGCCTGGCGCTGGATGGTCGCAGTAAAGCCGGGCTGCGCAAAGATCATGTTTTTGCAGTGCTGCAAATTAGCCCCGCGAGAATTGCTCCCGGACAGCGAGAGAAGCAACACTGGGTATTGCCGGTCCCGGAACTCTGAAATGGCCTTCTCCTCAGCGTCGCGGTGGGCTTCCAGGCCTGCTTTTAGCAGCACCAGGGTCAAGCGGCGGGCAACCCATTTGTTTTGGTACACGACAACGCATTGTTCACCTCGCATGTGCATGGCGACGCAAAGGCAGGCGATCGCACCCTCTTTCTCGGTAACCGGAGCGGCCATCTCTTGTGGTATGTTGGTGTACGCCGTGTACGGAGTTCCGGTGCCGCAGTTAAGTGTAGCCTTTTTAATATTAGGCGCGTTTGAAGGGGTGGCCGTTATTCCTATGTGTACGTGGTCAACCGTAGGTACCTTAATTGTGGATATGGCATCTGCCTCCCGGCGCATTGTGCGGTTCTGTGCATCCGCTGCGTTCTTTGCACCGTACAGCCGCCACAACGAGGTGTCACCATGGTTGGTAATTCCGACGGCAGTGCCTGTTACAAGCCAGACATTCTTAAAATGTTTGCGTATGTAAAGACGTGCGTTGTTCCCGGCGGAGTTTGCTTCCTGCTTTAACAAGTCGCCTTCGTCGACAAACAACACGCAATCATCACTACGTGCTCCTACGACAGTCTGTAACTCTTCCTTGGCCCCAGATGTGATTGAAATCGATGTTTTGGAAACGAACACAAATTGTACATCGGCATCGGTGTCACTCTCCCTATTGGGTTCAGTTTTATTGTACACCACATGGGACGTAAAGGAGGAGGGTCCAAACATGGCCACAAAATTGTCCTTGTGTGCATCCCTTAGTGTTGGGGTAGGTGCCATGATAACTACAACCGATGCGCCCCCGGTCAAAATGAGCTGCGCAGCAGCCATCAGCATTGACGCGGTTTTTCCAAGTCCCATGTCGTCTCCAAGAACCCCACCCCATTGTTGTTGGTTGTTACGGGCTTGGTTAGTTTCGATGCAAAATTCGACAAATGCAAGTTGATGCGGCAGGCACATAAACTGCGGTGTGAATTTGCTGATCAGCTCATCGTAGTTGTTTCCGGGGTCGCTTGTAAGGTTTATCCTTGCATTCGTGGTTTGGCGTGCGCTGGGGGTGACTGCCAATGCCGCTTCCGATTGAACCGTACGGTATACCGCAATAGCGGCCCTTTCGACATCTGTGATGGTTTCACCTGCTTCGGCAAGACGACAAACGGTTTCAAGCTGGGCAGCCATGATCGCTCTGTTTTCTCGCGCGTGCTTATATAGGCCGGCGCCATGCCGGGTTGCAACCGACCCAATGACACTATCTAATGATGTGATTGTATATGTCCGGGAGAATTGGTCTCAGCACAGTGTGGAGGTGCACTCGCACGGGGACACAACCGTGACCTTGAGTTTGCCGGTGGAGCTGCCTGAATTGTCCGAGTTGATCCTCGAGCTTGACAGGCTGTTTGGTGCCTCCGTGGATCTGAAGCACAATTCCTCGACAGAGGCCGCCTCCTGTTTAACGGTGCGCCTGGGTCGGAACCGAGAGCCGCTCCCCGAGGCGTCGTTGGTCGCCCCCGTCGTTACAGGGGCGGTGGCCTTGTGCGCAGTGTGCCTTGCGGCACTGAACCTCCCCGCGTGCGCGGTGTTTCTTAACAGCACCCTCGCCACGCTCACGGGTCAGTAGCGCCATGCTGCATCCGCCGTCGCACTACGATCGGCTGAAATTGCCGCTGCCTGAAATCGCGGACACGTCGTACCTGCCGGCGGTGTGCAGCACCATGGGCTTTCAACTGCCGGCGGCTGCCGAACCTGGGCGCGATGGATGGACACTGGAAGAGTCGCAACGTGTCGCGGCCGCGCTTAAGCTGCACCCGCTGCAGCCCGTGCCCTACCAACGGTACATGTTTTTTATGGGGGACCTCGCCACGTACAAAAGCGGGTTGTACTGCGACATGGTTTGCTGCAAGGGTGCCATGATGGGGTGGAACCGTGCCGTCGAGGCGATGCAGCGGGCGGCTAACCCGGCGGTAGCCTGCGATTTCAATGCCATGCTTGCCCAGCTGGAGACGTCGGCCGCCGCACTCGATGCGGCCCCGGTGCTGCCCACCACCCTGGGAAACAGCACGTTTGTCGCGTTGTGCCGTGAGCTGCCCCAGCGCGCGGGTCGGCTGCGGGACGTGGCCTGTCTCGTTCGGTTTTATTACGCAGGGGGGGTTGCCACGGCCGGCATGCTACGGACGT
>Ga0209223_10003550_pt1 | contig 14798 bp, 10 predicted proteins | sample COG_06_FD_184750 | JGI IMG/M metagenome (GOLD analysis project Ga0209223, IMG submission 184750) | Pelagic Microbial community sample from North Sea - COGITO 998_met_06 (SPAdes) (version 2) | ecosystem: Environmental > Aquatic > Marine > Neritic zone/Coastal water | place: Helgoland, sampling...
CTGGGGGCCCTCTTATTGATAAGCATGCCGCATTGGGGAACCCTGATGCATTCGTATTTCCAAAGACTGAGATGCCGGATTACAGTTATTCATTTAGTGGGATTAAGACTGGTATTTTATATTTTTTAAGAGATAAATTAAAGGCTGATCCTAACTTTATAAAAGAGAATCTTGATGATATTTGCGCAAGTATTCAAAAGGCGTTGGTTGAGATGCTGTTGCAAAAACTGGTGAAAGCCTCTCGAACGCATAACATTAAGCACATTGCCATCGCGGGTGGTGTATCGGCCAACAGCGGGCTAAGGAATAAGCTGGTAGAAGTATCAGAAAGAGAAGGTTGGAATGTGTTTGTTCCGGATTTTCAATATTGTACTGATAATGCTGGGATGATTGCTATGGCGGCTCATTACAAGTTTATTGCAAATGAATTTGTGAGCCAAGAAATTACCGCAATGCCAAGAATGAAGTTTTGACATGAAGGCTATATTTAAAATAGGTGATGTGAAGAAGCATCTGTTCCAAGTCGCTGCAGAAGACTTTGCATCATTTCAGACAGGTCTTGTTCATAAGGTATGTAGCACTTTTGCACTTGGAAGAGAAATGGAATGGGCTTCGCGACAATTTGTACGAGAAATGATCGATAAGCATGAAGAGGGAGTTGGTACTTTATTAGAAATAAGACATTTAAGCCCTGCATTTCTTGGTGAGCATGTAGAAGTAATTGCCGAAATAGAGTCCATTATTGAGAATGAATTGATTTGTACGATTAGAGTAAAAGCAGGAAATAGACAAATAGCATCAGGAAGAACCGGGCAGAAAATTTTATCAAAAATAAAGATCAACCAAATTTTCACTAGTTTAGAACGATAGATGGCGAAGGACAAAAGTCGGTTTTCAAATACCGTAAATATTAACAACAGGAAAGCAAGATTTGAGTTTGAATTACTCGATAAGTATGTTGCTGGAATGCAGTTGCAGGGAACGGAGATAAAATCTATTCGTGAGGCTAAGGTAAATATGCAGGATGCTTTTTGTTACTTTAAGGGCAATGAACTTTATGTGAAACAATTGCATATCTCACCTTACGCACAAGGAACTCATTATAACCATGTTAGTGATAGAGAAAGAAAATTATTACTCAACAAGATTGAACTAAGGAAATTGAGTGAGAAAAGTTTAGAAAAAGGCCTGACCATTGTTCCTACAAAATTGTTTATTAATGATCGCGGTTTTGCCAAGCTTGAAATAGCATTGGGAAGAGGTAAAAAACTGCATGACAAAAGAGATTCTTTAAAAGAGAAAGACACAAAACGTGAAATAGAAAGAGCGAATTTTTAATGAAGTCACCAGATTACGGTATTTGTCGATTGAGTGTCGTCCCTATAAGAGCACTTGGAGAAGATGCGGCTGAATTAATTTCTCAGTTACTTTTTGGGGAACACTACCGGGTCCTGGAATCGAGCGAAGACGGTAAATGGATTTATATCCAAAATGCATTCGACGATTATGAAGGCTGGATAGATTTTAAACAACATCATAGTATTTCATTTGAATATTTTGAGCAGCTTGATAATACCGAGTACAAGATTTGCATTGATCATACCGCCAGAATATTATACAATAAAAATGTCGTCCATGTAACCATTGGAGCAATTTTGCCCTTGTTAAGTAATCCATTATTTGTTGCTGAAGAGAAACTGGCGTTCACGGGAGAAGCAAAAAGTCTTTTTCAAAGGTGGACGATTGACCAATTGATTTCAATAGCCAAGAAATACTTGAATGCTCCTTATCTATGGGGAGGGAAAACTCCTTTTGGTATAGATTGCTCAGGCTTTACACAACAAGTATTTAGAATATCAGGTTACCATTTAAAAAGAGATTCGAGTCAGCAGATTCGTCAAGGGAAAGAGGTGAGTTATGAAGAAAGAGCACCTGGTGACTTGGCGTTTTTCAAAAATGATAATGGTATAATGAATCATGTGGGAATTGTACTTCCTGGAGACCTGATAATCCATGCTTCGGGCTGTGTGCGCATTGATCCATTCGATGCAGAAGGAATTTTTGATGAAGGATTAAATAAACATTCCCACAAGCTCTTCAAAATCAACAGAATAGTCAATACTTAAAGGCGTGCGTTCCTAAGGAAAAAACCCGCATAGGAGCTACTATTTTATTTTGATTCAGATATATTTTCAATACCTTTGCAGTCCGTTTCGAGTGAGACGGGTTTCTAGATGTTAAATTTGGGAAAAACAATCACAATAAAATCCATCGGTTAATGCTCTGGAAGCCGATAGGAGTATGATACAGAGTTTTTTTATTATGTCTGAAGAAAGTAAAAACCAAGAGACAGCAGAAGAAGTTAAAGCTGTTGTTGAAGAAGTGGCCACTGAAAAAACTACCGAGGTAGTTGAAACCCCAGAAGAGGCACCAAAAAAGGTAAAAGCAAAGAAAGTTGTAGAGGAAAAGACTGCTGAGGTAGTTGTTGAAGAAGCAAAGGTTGAGAAAAAGGCCGCAAAAACTGCTAAACCAAAAAAAGAAGTTGTAGTTGAAATAGCAGGTGAGTTCGATTGGGATGCTTTTGAAACAAAAGGATTCGGCGAAGGATATTCGAAGAAGGAGAAAGATGAATTTTCAAAAATCTACGAAGAAACATTAACTACTGTTGAAGAAAAGAAGGTCGTTAAAGGTGCTGTTGTATCAATTAATGATCGTGATGTTGTTTTAAACATTGGATTCAAATCTGACGGTTTGGTAGGTGCCTCTGAATTTAGAGATACTCCGGACTTAAAAGTTGGAGATGAAGTAGAAGTATATATAGAGGAGCAAGAGAACTCACAAGGTCAGTTGGTGCTTTCAAGAAGAAAGGCGAAAATTGTTAGGGCTTGGGAAATCGTTCAAGATGCACTTGATAATGATAACATCCTTGAAGGTATTGTTAAGAGAAGAACTAAGGGTGGTCTTATTGTAGACATCTATGGAATCGAATCTTTCTTGCCAGGATCACAAATTGATGTGAAGCCAATTAGAGACTTTGATGTTTTTGTTGGTAAGAAGATGGAAGTGAAGGTTGTTAAAATCAACCACGCTAACGACAACGTTGTAGTTTCACATAAGGTACTTATCGAGAAAGACCTTGAGAAGCAGAAAGCACTTATTCTTGAGAACCTTGAGAAAGGTCAAGTACTAGAAGGTGTGATCAAAAACATGACCAACTTCGGTGTATTCATCGATCTTGGAGGTGTAGATGGTCTATTGCACATCACTGATATCTCATGGGGTAGAATTAATGACCCTGCTGATGTATTGACGCTAGACGAAAAAGTTACTGTAGTAGTACTTGACTTTGACGATGACAAGAAAAGAATCTCATTGGGCATGAAGCAATTGACTGAGCACCCTTGGGATAAATTAGAAGCTACAGTAGAGATTGGATCAAAGGTTAAAGGGAAGATCGTAAATGTTGCCGATTACGGTGCATTCTTAGAATTGCTTCCTGGAGTTGAAGGTCTAATTCACGTTTCTGAAATGTCTTGGTCTCAGCATTTAAGAAATCCACAGGATTTCATGAAAGTTGGTGACGAAATGGAAGCAGTTGTATTGACATTAGATAGAGAAGAGAGAAAAATGTCTCTTGGTATCAAGCAAATGACTGAAGATCCATGGACAAAGACTGACTTACTTACTAAATACGGTGTTGGTACAAACCACACAGGTATTGTAAGAAACTTGACAAACTTTGGATTGTTCATCGAACTTGAAGAAGGAATTGATGGATTGGTACACGTTTCTGATTTGTCTTGGACAAAGAAGATCAAGCACCCATCAGAATTTGTTAAAGTGAATGAAGAGCTAGATGTTCAAGTTTTAGAATTGGATATAGATAACAGAAGATTAGCACTTGGCCATAAGCAGTTAGAAGAGAATCCTTGGGATACTTTCGAAACTGTGTTTAGTAAAGGCTCGGTACATAAATGTGCTGTGATTTCGAGAAACGATAAAGGAGCTACACTTGAGTTACCATATGGTCTGGAAGGAATTTCTACCAACAGACATATGAAAAAAGAGGATGGTTCTAATGTTGAAGTTGGAGAAACAGTTGATTTTATTGTAATCGATTTCTCTAAAGACGATAAGCGTATCGTTCTTTCTCATACTAATACTCATTCTAAGACTGAGGAAAAACCTGCTGCTCCTAAGAAGAAAGCAACTGGCGGAAGAGGAAGTGGTGCTAGCAAAGTAAACAAAGAGTCTGAAGTATCTACTTTAGGTGATTTGGATGCATTGTCTGCTCTTAAGGCTGAAATGGAAGGAAACACCAAGAAGGTCAACGAGAAGAAAGCTAAGACTAAGAAAGCTGAGCCAAAAGCTGCTGTTGTAGAAGAGGTTACTGAAGCTGTAGCAGAGGAAAAGCCTAAGGCTAAGAAAGCTCCAGCTAAAAAAGCACCTGCTAAGAAGAAGGCTGCACCTAAGGCTGCTAAGGAAGAGAAATCTGATGATGCACCGGCTGAAGAAGCGAAGTAAACTTTATTACTAAGTTATAAATCAAAAAACGCCTTAATTATGAGGCGTTTTTTTTGTGTCTCAACTTTTTGAATACTTATGTATAATTCAAGTCTATGGAGCAGGGTTTAAATTTGAATCTGGCGGCCAGTTAGCTCGATTTAGTATGGAAATGCTGTGAATGGGAAGGTCGAATGCTTAATTGACTGAGATCAATTGCTTTCATGAATGATATATCATCCAAATTTCAGGCATAAACCTAATTTAATTGCTTCCCTATGATCCTTTATGATCATCATGATGGATTTAATTAAAAGTTGTAATAATAACTTTGAACTCTGTTTGCACCATCCGTCATATTTGATAAATTTGCGCTCCCATTAGGGCGTTGTGGCCGAGTGGCTAGGCTGAGCTCTGCAAAAGCTCCTACAGCGGTTCGAATCCGCTCAACGCCTCAAAAAAGAGAGACATTATTGTCTCTCTTTTTTTATTACTCTTTTTCAAAAATAATAAACACACTTTATGACCAGTGTTGCCTGCATTATTCTGAGCCTAAGGATATGAAATGAAGAACCATTGATTGTGCTATCTGACCTCTCATAAATTCTCAACTTTTGCAATACCAAATAATGACAGGCTAGGCGACCCATGTGGATTGGACCCTGTTTCTTATTTAAAACAATTCTAAATTAGATAGCATTAAAATTATTAATATTTAAATATTTGATTAGTAGTGTTTTATACTCATTTCTCCACTAGAAAAGTGCTTATGATTTTGTTTGATATAAGACGTTCCGATACTACCTTTGTCTCGATTTGAGAAGAGATACTCTGTGATTCAAAAGAACCGAAACATACCTGAAACTAATAGTCAACAAATTAATTCTGGAAACTCTTCCGGTAGATTTGCGTGGCATGCTCTTTCTTCAAAGCAATCTTTGATTTGTTTGTCTTATTTATTTAATAAGGATTTCATGATATCTAAAAAGGCCTTAACTCGCTTCATGGCAGTGTGCACAATTGTATGCTGTTTTGTTTTTTCTGGACCTCAAGCATTTGCTCAAAAGGACCAAATTCCAACTGACGAAGCAATCATAGCAGAGGGAAAATCATTGTTTAGTGATTGGGGATGTAATACCTGTCACGCAGTTGATAGAAAAGTTGTTGGACCAGCATTAGCTGGAATTAATGACAGAAGAGATCTTACATGGCTCTACCCGTTTATTAAGAACTCTCAAAAGGTAATTGCAAGTGGTGATGACTATGCTGTCAATCTTTTTAATGAGTACAATAAAAATGTAATGCCTCCACATGATGGATTGCAAGACAACCAGATCTTGTCGATAATGGCTTATGTATTGTACACTGAGCAAAATCCTGTTGTAGCGGCTACTCCTGCTGCTGGTGAAGGAAGTGCAGTTGCAGCTGAAGGTGGTGTTTCTACTAAATACATGAACATCATAATCGGTAGTTTAGTTGTTGTCTTGATACTGATATTGGTTGTCTTAGCAATGATTATCGGTGTATTAACTAAGTACTTAAAAGATAAGACTGACCTGGATGAAGCGGATGAAGAGATTGTTAATGAAAGATTTAGCATCAGTGCATTTTTTAGAAGTCCAGGTGTAATTGGAATCATAACATTTTTAGTGGTTGCACTAGGAGCGAAGAATGTAATTGACGGATTGTTCACTATTGGAGTGCAACAAGGATATGCGCCAACGCAGCCTATTGCATTCTCACATAAGATTCACGCAGGTACTTATGAGATTGATTGTCAGTATTGCCATACTGGAGTTGAAATAAGTAAAAGCGCAAATATTCCGTCTGTGAACATTTGTATGAATTGCCATAGCAGTATTAAAACTGATTCTAGGGAAATTCAAAAACTATATGCAGCACAAGACAGTGGCCAGCCGATCGAATGGGTGAGGGTTCATAATTTGCCTGACCTGGCATATTTCAATCACTCACAACATGTGAATGTAGGAGAGATAGTTTGCCAGACATGTCATGGTGAAATTCAAGAAATGGAAGTGGTGGAACAATTTTCTCCACTTACAATGGGGTGGTGTATTGACTGTCACAGAAATACAGAATTGAATACAAAAGATAATGGCTACTACGACAAATTGGTTGAAATGCACAATAAGACGAGCAAGATTCCAATGACTGTTGAAGACAATGGCGGTTTAGAATGTTCAAAGTGTCACTATTAATAAATAACTAGTCAATTCCTGATTTAAATACAATGAGCGATAATAAAAAAACATACTGGAAAGGATTAGAGCAGTTATCTAATGACCCTGAGTACGTTAAACACGCTGATAAGGAATTCCCAGAATTCCTTCCAATTAGCGAACAGGATAATAGCGGTAACTCAAGAAGAGATTTCCTTAAGTTAATGGGTTTTGGTGTTGCAGCGGCTTCTTTAGCTGCTTGTGAAGCACCGGTAAGAAATGCAATTCCTTACTTGAACAAACCTGTTGATGTTGATCCATCTATACCTAACTATTACGCTTCTACCTACGTGAATGGTGGTGATGCCGTAAGTGTAGTAGTAAAGACAAGAGAAGGAAGACCAATTAAGATTGAAGGGAATAAGTATTCTTCCATTACTCATGGTGGAACTAATGCTCAGGTTGAAGCATCTGTGCTTTCTCTTTATGATAAAGAAAGATTATCTGGACCAAAGAAAGGTGGGCAATCAATCGATTGGTCAACACTTGATTCAGAAGTGATTTCACAATTAGGAAGCATTGCTGCTAGCAATGGACAAATTGTGATTGTAAGTAATTCGGTTTTAAGTCCAACAACTAAAAAAGCTGCTAGTGAATTTTTAGCGAAATTCTCATCTGCAAAGCATGTCACTTATGATGCTGTTTCTGCTTATGGTATAGCAGAAGCTAATAACAGGTCATTTGGATCATTTATGATCCCTTCATATGACTTCAGCAAGGCTAAGACTATTGTAAGTATTAATGCAGACTTCTTGGGGACATGGATTTCTCCAATCGAGTTTACTAAGCAGTACAGTAAGACAAGAAAAATCAACGATCACCATAGAGAAATGTCTCGTCATTATCAATTCGAGGCTAATCTTTCATTAACAGGTTCAAATGCAGATTATAGAGCGGCAATCAAACCTTCTGATGAAGGGGCAGTAATTGTAGCTATATATAATGGTATTGCAGCGAAAGCAGGTGCTCAAGGCGTAACTACAATGAGAAGCGAAGCAGCTCATTTGGACAAGGCGATAAACGAATTATGGGCTCATAAAGGAGCTTCTTTAGTTGTTTCTGGATCTAACGATCCATCAATTCAAACATTGGTGAATGGTATTAACTCAATGTTGGGTAATTACGGAACAACAATAAATACTGATTCACCAACTACTTTCGGACAAGGAAATGATGCTGAAATGGCAGCATTTGCAAAGGACATGAATGCTGGGAAAGTTGAAGCAGCCATTTTCTTAGGTTGTAATCCAGCATATGATTCAGCGGAGGCTTCAATTATTGCTGGTGCAATGTCAAAAGCCAAACTGACAGTGTCTACTTCTGATAGAGTGGATGAGACTGCTGCTTTAGCACAGTATATTGCTCCTGATCATCATTATTTAGAGCAATGGAATGATGTTGAATTGAAAGAAGGACATTATAGCCTTATTCAACCAACGATTGCACCATTGTTTGATACAAGACAAGCTCCAGAGAGTTTCTTGACTTGGGCTGGAAATCCAGTTGAATATTACAGTTACCTTCAGGATCACTGGAGAACAACATTCTTCTCAACACAATCAGATGTTTCTACTTTCCAGACTTTCTGGGATAAAACATTGTTTGATGGTGTGTACGAGACAGGTGGAAGCAAAAAGAATTTATCATATAATAGTGCTGCAGCAACAACTGCTGGTTCATCTATTGCAAGAAATTATAAATTGGAAGCTGGCGGATTCCAAGTTTCTCTTTACCAAAAATTATCTGTTGGTAATGGTAGTCAAGCAAACAATCCTTGGTTACAAGAGATGCCAGATCCAGTGACAAAGTCAACATGGGATAACTATGTGACAATGTCTCAACCAGATGCTGCAGAATTAGGTATAAAATTAAGAGAAGGAAATACAGAAAAAATCAACCTTACAATTAATGGTGCTACAGTTTCTGTTCCTGTTTTGGTGCAACCAGGCCAGGCAAAAGGAACTTTAGGTTTGGCATTAGGATATGGAAGGACTAAATCAGGTAGAGTTGGAAATGATGTAGGTGTAAATGCCTATCCATTCATATCTAAACTTGATGGGGCTAATTTCTATTCAGTGATGGCTGGAGTTGGTGTTGAGGCAACGAATGAATCTTATAAGATTGCTCAAACACAGACACATCAGACTTATATGGGACGTGAAAACGTAATCCAAGAGTCTGTACTTTCAGAATACAAGAAAGACACTGGCGCAGGAAGATTCCATCCACACGTTTATCAGGGAGGCAAGTTTGTTAAGCCAGGGAAAATATCTCTTTGGAAAGGACACGAATACAATAATCACCATTGGGGATTAACCATTGACATGAATTCATGTACTGGTTGTTCTGCCTGTACTGTTGCTTGTACTGCTGAAAACAATATTCCGGTTGTAGGAAAAGAAGAAGTACTCAATAGAAGAGAAATGGCATGGATCAGAATTGATCGATACTATAGCTCTGATGCTGAAGTAGGTGACAACAAAGGAATGGAAAAGGCTTCGGAAAATCCTGAGGTAACTTTCCAACCGATGATGTGTCAGCATTGTAACAATGCACCATGTGAGACTGTATGTCCTGTTGCTGCAACAACGCACAGTACTGAAGGTCTTAACCAAATGGTTTATAACAGATGTATTGGTACAAGGTATTGTGCGAATAACTGTCCTTATAAAGTAAGAAGGTTCAATTGGTTTAAATACCATGACAACACGAAGTTTGACAAAAACTTATCTATGAACAATGATCTAGGTAAGATGGTGTTGAACCCAGATGTAACTGTTCGTGCTAGAGGAGTAATGGAAAAATGTTCAATGTGTGTTCAAAGAATTCAAGCTGGCAAATTGGTTGCTAAGAAGGAAGGAAGAAGACCTGTTGATGGAGAGATCGAAGTGGCATGTGCTTCTGCTTGTCCAGCGGATGCAATTACATTCGGTGACATGAAAGATCCAAATAGTAAGATATCTAAGGCGCTTCATCTTCAAACTGTTGAAGATAAAGAGACAAAAGAGAAGGAAGTAGTGGTAGGAGAGAATCGTGCTTACCATGTACTTGAAGAAATAAACGTGAATCCAAATGTTTGGTACCTCACGAAGATTAGAAACAAAACGGAAGCTTAATTTTTAAAAGGATAGATTATGCAGGTTACTTCACCCGTAAGAAACCCCTTAATTACTGGCGGCAAAACCGTTCATGATGTTACTGAAGACATTTGTCGACAGGTAGAAGGCAAACCAACCAAATCTTGGTTGTTAGGTTTTACTGTCGCAGGTAGTGTTTTCCTCATCGGATTGGTCGCAGTAGTTGCTACACTATGGAATGGCATAGGAATGTGGGGATTGAACAAGACCGTTGGTTGGGCTTGGGATATCACCAACTTTGTATGGTGGGTTGGTATTGGCCATGCTGGTACTTTGATTTCAGCAGTATTGTTACTCTTCCGACAAAAGTGGAGAATGGCAATTAACAGGGCATCTGAGGCAATGACGATCTTTGCTGTTATTTGTGCCGCAATGTTTCCAGTACTCCACATGGGTAGGCCTTGGTTAGGTGCTTACTGGGCGCTGCCATTACCAAACACATTCGGATCATTGTGGGTAAACTTTAACTCTCCATTGCTATGGGATGTTTTTGCTATATCTACTTATTTCTCTGTATCACTTGTCTTTTGGTACTTAGGTCTTGTACCGGATTTTGCGACGATTAGAGATAGAGCATCTGGAATTAGAAAGAAAATTTACGGAGCGTTAAGTTTAGGATGGGACGGCGCTGCTAAGACATGGTCGAGATACGAATCAGTTTCGTTGATTCTTGCCGGTTTAGCGACACCGTTAGTACTATCTGTTCACACTATCGTATCCTTTGACTTTGCAACGTCAGTAATACCAGGATGGCACACGACAATTTTCCCTCCATACTTTGTGGCTGGAGCGATTTTTTCTGGTTTTGCCATGGTCTTGACATTAATGCTAGTCACTAGAAAAGTATTTAAACTAGAAGATTATATCACGATTGAACACATCGAATTGATGAACATTGTTATCATCTTGACGGGATCAATTGTAGGTATAGCTTACATTACTGAGTTCTTTATCTCTTGGTATTCTGGAGTGCCTGCTGAGCAGTACGCATTCTATAATCGAATGCAGGGGCCGTATTGGATGGCTTATTGGGCCATGATGACCTGTAATGTTATTACACCACAACTCTTCTGGTTCAAGAAAATTAGAACCAGTGTTGGTGCAACGTTTGCACTTTCAATTGTTGTGAATATTGGAATGTGGTTTGAACGATTTGTAATTATTGTGACTTCATTGCACCGTGATTACCTACCATCTTCTTGGGCAATGTTCTACCCAACTATTTATGATGTTGGAGTATACTTGTTCACTTTCGGATTATTCTTTAGTGCATTCTTATTGTTCGCTAAATTCTTCCCAGTGATCAACATGGCTGAAGTTAAAAGTATTGTTAAATCATCATCTGCTAAACAATCGAAATAATTATGAGCGATTCAAGAAATTTTGTCCTTGGTGTTTATGATGATGAGGACGTGTTATTAGAAGCTGTTGGAAAGGTAAGAGGAGCTGGCGTGAAAATTCACGAAGTATACACTCCATTTCCTGTTCACGGGCTAGATGAGGAATTAGGGTATAAAAGATCAAGACTTCCTATTGCTGCATTTATGTTTGGCACATTGGGACTTAGTTTAGCACTTACCATGCAAATTTGGATGATGGGTGTTGATTGGCCAATGATTATTGGAGGTAAAGATTTTGTTCCACTTCCTGCATTCGTACCTGTCTCTTTTGAAATGACAGTGCTATTGGCTGCTTTTGGTATGGTGGGTACATTCTTGGTTGTAAGTGATTTGAAACCTTGGAAAGACCCCAAAATGCTTGACCTAAGAATTACAGATGACAAGCATGTAATGGCAATTGATTTAGGTTCAAATAAAACTGTCAATTCCGATGAGATTAACAGCATCTTGAAAGATTCAGGAGCTGTCGAAATAAATGATAAAGAAGTAGAAGACTAAGCTAACTGAAGATCATGTTGAATAAAATTAAAACAGTCTTACCAATATTAACACTTGTTCTTTTGAGCGCGTGTACCGCGGGTGGTGATTACCAAGGTTTGGAGTATGCTCCGCAAATGTATCATTCTGTTCCCTACGATGCCTTAACTCAAATAAAGGATAAGGAAGCTGGAACTTGGTTAAGTAATAGGGAAGATGAGTTGGGAGAATTTTATAATTCCAACCCAAATAATGAGTATGAGCAAAACATGAGACTTCCTGTAGCTGGTACTGTTAGAAGAACTGCAAACGGAATGCTTCCTTATCGACTTGAAAAGGATGATATAGTTACAGCTGCAGCTAGAGTGAGTCCACTTGATGATTCACCCGAGAATTTAGTCGAAGGAAAAAGATTATTCGAATTGTATTGTGATCACTGTCATGGTAAGAATGGCTTAGAAGCGGGATCTGTCGGTGTTGTCTTTGCCGGTGTGCCTTCATTCAAAGCTGTGGCTCAGAAGGACCTTTCAGAAGGTCATATATTTCATGTAATCACATACGGAATAAGAAGAATGGGTGCACATGGTTCTCAGATTAGTCCTGAGAAGCGATGGAAAATAGTTAAGTATGTTCAGCAACTTCAAAACCAATAGAAGGGCATAAAAATTTAGATTATGGTAGAAGAGAAATTTGACTTTTCCTCAGGCTTAAAAAAGAAGCTAATTATCGTAGCCGTTATTGGTGTGCTTTTATTGATCGTGGGATCTTTAATGCCGATGGGTGGTGGCCATGAGACGGCTTCCGATGCTCCTCATACAGAAGTAACTGTTGAGGGTGCAGGACATGATAATGCAGGAGATCACGAAGAAGAAGCTGAAGCAGCACATGGCGAGAGTGAAGATCATGAAAATGAGAATGCTGATCACGGTGTTGTTGTAGATGGACATGAAGCAGAAGCAGTTACTCATGGTGGTACTGCAGATCATGGTGAAGTAACCTGGTTTAAAAGATTTAAAATTGATTTCTGGATCAACAACGTATATTTTATTGGACTTGCTTTAATAGGTATGTTCTTCTTTGCACTTCAATATGCTGCACAAGCAGGTTGGTCTGCATCAATGATCAGAGTACCACTTTCAATGGCTCATTGGTTGCCAATTTCCGGCGTGTTATTATTAGTGTCCTTCCTACTATTTGGTAGTGATATTTTTCACTGGACTGCGGATTATTTATACGACCATAATGATCCGGGATACGATCATTTAATTGATGGTAAAAAAGGATTCTTCTTTGGCCCTGGAGCTAGTGGAGGAGGGATACCAGTTTTCTTCCTTGTAAGAATGGTATTGTTTTTCGGAGTTTGGATATTCCTTTTTAGAAAATTGAAAGGTTTGGCCCTACAAGAAGATGAAATAGGTGGTGTTGAGATTTGGGCTAAAATGAGAAAATTCTCTGCGATATTCTTAATTGTATTTGCAGTGAGTTCTTCGATTTCAGCTTGGGATTGGATAATGTCAATTGATACACATTGGTATTCTACAATGTTCGGATGGTATGTATTTGCTAGTTGGTGGGTATCTGGATTGGCCTTTATAACATTAGTAGTTGTACTCTTGAAAGAAGCAGGCTATTTGTCTCAAGTGAACATGAGTGTGATTCATGATTTGGGTAAATTAACCTTTGCATTCTCTGTCTTCTGGACATACATCTGGTTCTCTCAATTTTTGCTAATCTATTACGCAAACATTCCAGAGGAATCTGTGTATTTCGTTGACCGTATGTTGAGTGATAAATATGGTTCATTCTTCATAATCAATCTTATAATGAATTTCTTCTTCCCATTTCTTGTTCTAATGACAAGAGATACAAAGAGGTTATTTGTGTTTTTGAAAATTGCTTGTATTGTCATCTTAGCAGGCCATTGGATAGATTTCTACTTAATGGTTACTCCAGGTACGCTTGGAGATGGAGGTGCATTTGGATTGACAGAAATAGGATTGTTCATGGTATTTGGTGCGGCATTCGTGTTCGTTACATTAAAGGCTTTATCACAAAATGCATTGGTTGCGAAAAATCACCCAATGTTAGACGAAGCAAAACATCATCATATTTAATAGCGATATAAAAGGAAGATATGTTCGGATTTTATTTATTATTAGCGGTTTTTCTAGTTCTCGGGATCCTCCTTATGATCTTCAGAATTGGCCGATTAATCAATGTCGTCAAGGGTACTGACAAGAAAATAGATACTAGTAGCAACAAGGGGAATGCTATCATGATGTTACTGTTTTTGATCATTGGCTTCGGCTTGATGGTTTATTATTCAGCGTTCTACTATGATGACTATGTAATCCCTGTTGCCTCAGATCATGGTGTTTTAACAGATAAGTTGTTCTGGAGAACCATGTGGGTTACAGGAGCTGTATTTGTTGTAACGCATATTCTTCTTTTCGGATTTTCATATAAATACCGGTATAAGGAAGATCAAAAAGCTTTGTTTTATCCACATAATAATAATCTTGAATTAATCTGGACAGGTGTACCAGCCATTGTTTTGACTTGGCTCGTAATTTCTGGCTGGATGGCTTGGGAGGATATAACTGGTCCAGCTGAACCGGATGCAGAACAAATAGAGATCTTAGGTTATCAGTTTGCATGGTCCTTAAGGTATGGGGGATCAGATAATAATGTTGGTGATTATGATTATAGACTAATCGATGCTACAAACGTTCACGGTCAAGATTTTACTGATAGAGCTGGGTTTGATGACTTTAATTCAAGAGATCTTGTAGTTCCAAAAGGGAAAGAAATTTTATTAAAAATTAGGGCTAGAGATGTTTTACATAGTGTTTACATTCCTTACTTCAGACTGAAAATGGATGCGGTACCTGGAATGCCAACACAATTCAAGTTCACTGCTACCAAGACTACCCAGGAAATGAGAGATGAGCTGGGTAATCAAGAATTCAATTTTGAATTGGCCTGTGCAGAAGTATGTGGAAGAGGGCATTTTTCAATGAAGAAAAGAGTCGTAATTCTAG
>Ga0209223_10003555_pt1 | contig 14797 bp, 10 predicted proteins | sample COG_06_FD_184750 | JGI IMG/M metagenome (GOLD analysis project Ga0209223, IMG submission 184750) | Pelagic Microbial community sample from North Sea - COGITO 998_met_06 (SPAdes) (version 2) | ecosystem: Environmental > Aquatic > Marine > Neritic zone/Coastal water | place: Helgoland, sampling...
TCCTCCAATTCCAAACATTCAAATATGCATAGGCGACAGCATCGCATTTGACTACGAACAGGAGTGCGCCATCTCCTACTTTTGGAATTTTGACGATCCTGGTTCAGGAAGTTCAAATACCAGCAGTCTTAGTAATCCAGTGCATACGTTTTCAGATACCGGTAGTTTTAATGTCCAATTGATTGTGCAATACCCGACATTATCTGATACTTTCTCAAATATTATAACCGTTGTTGTGCCACCAGCACCAAGCGTGCTTAAAGACACTACCATTTTATGTTACAGTCACCCTGCTTTTCTCTCTGCTTTTCAATTTGGAGCAGAATACAGCTGGGCGGATGGAAGTGATAGCTCGGCTATTTTGGTAAGTGATACAGGATGGTATGTGTGCACCATTTCCAATGCTTGCACAACCATTATCGACAGTTCATTCGTTCGTTTTGTGGAGCCTTTGAACATTGACTTGGGCAACGACACTTTTTTATGCGATTCCCAATCGATCACATTGAGTGGATTTGATGTAGACCAGGTGGCTTCGTTTGTTTGGAACAATGGAGATACGTCAAGTTCAGCACTTGAAACCTCTCATTCTGGCGCAACCCTTTCCTCTAACTTTTGGCTCACCGCAACCAACGCATGCGGCACTTCCAGCGATACCATTCGCATTGATTTCTTGCCGCAACCCGATGTTACGTGGTTCAGCGATTCCATATTATGCGATCAGTTGGAAGCCACCATTGCCAATCCGCAGCAAGACAGCGTAACTTATTTCATCACACACACCACAGATGCTGTGGTCAATGACACTTTGGATGAACCATGGCGCATCGACACCGTTGGCTTGTATTACCTGCATGCCTTCAACCGCTGCGACACGATAGTGAAGCGGGCGTTCCTTTCGCCCTTCAACGCGATCGATGTCTCCTTAGGTGCTGATACAGTGCTTTGCCCTAGAGATTCAGTCAGATTGAATACCTATTGGCCTTCGTCAAGCTATGTGTGGAGCAATGGATCAACCGACAGCATTTTGGTTGTGAGCCACGATGACCTTCTGAGTGATGGCTCCGAAACGTATTCCGTAACCATCACCAACGGTGCATGCCAGCGCACTGCCTCGCGCTTGGTGAGCATTGAAGATGTGTTGTGCGACACATCCATCTGTAAATTCTCCATACCCAATGTGTTTTCACCCAATTCCGATGGCATCAACGATGTCTTGAAAATATCGAACACTTGCACTAGCGTTTCATATTCTGCCGCCATCTACAACCGATGGGGGCAATTGCTATTTTCTGATCAACGCGCTCAGGGCAATGCATCCATCACATGGGATGGTTATGTAAATGGAGTTGCCGCATCTGAAGGCACATACTTCATCATCATTCAAGCCGATGATCGCGTGCAAAAAGGAAGTTTTTCGTTGGTGAGGTGAGTTAGGGTTACTGCGTAATAATCAATCGAAACGTTTCACCCGCTCCATTTTCAGCATCTACATCCAACATATAAATACCTGCAGGAACATCGTAGCTTAAGTCAACAATTGTTGATGCATTGGAAACCATATTATTTGAAATCACCCTTCCAGAAAGATCATACAAAGTGATTACGAGCTTTCCAGAAGCGCTTGCATTGCTCAACTCAAAGCTACCATCCGATGGATTGGGGTATATTGAGAATGAACGATTTTTCACATCACCTACACCAAGTGGGAATACATTGACATCTTGACAAAAAACCCCGCACACATTTTCACCATCGTAGGTGGTCAAGCAAACTTCATAAGTGCCTGGTGCATTATACGTGTATGATGGGTTGGCAAATGCGGATGAATTTCCATCACCAAACTCCCACAATACCGATGTAACATTTCCAACATTAGTAGTATTCGTGAATGAATACAAATTATTCGCGCCTCTCGTGAATTCAAAAGCTGGCTCGCAGGTATACTCCACCACGGTGATCGTTTCGCAATAAGTATCGAAGCAAAAAGGATTAAAATTCCCTATGGTCAAACACACCTCATATTCCCCTGGAGCGGAATAAGTATGGTTAGGATCGATGCCTGGATTTGAACCATCGCCAAAATCCCAAATTCTGGTAAGTATGTCACCAGAAGATAAATCAATGAACGTAACAGCCAATTGCTCTGCTTCATAGTCAAAGTTGGCTGAGCATCCTTGAGCTTTGGAAGCTTGGATGAGGCTCATTTGTAAAAGCGTAAAAACGATAAGTTTGGATACGGTTGATTTCATAGTGATGGTATTGAATATCAAATAGAAAAGTTTCCACAAATGAACGCAGAGTAATTGATAAATTGATCATCCTAATAAAAACAGAATCAACTACTTCATTGTTAACATGAAATTCATGAAGTCGACCTACAAACAACATTTACATTTGTCGCATGCAAACTGACGCTAACATCGAGGCAAAAAAACGCTATTGCAACAGCCTCACCTCATTTAGTCGCTTCAAAACCATTGAAGTAAATATTGGCTCATTGAAAATGGGTGGAGATAATCCGGTCCGGATTCAGTCAATGACTACAACAGACACGATGGACACCGAAAAATCGGTTGCCCAAAGTATTCGAATGATCGATGCTGGCTGCGAATTAGTTCGTATTACTGCTCCGAGCAAAAAAGACGCTGAAAATTTAAAGCCCATCAAAGAGGCATTGGCTGCAAAAGGATACACCACACCGTTGGTTGCTGATATTCACTTCACGCCAAACGCTGCAGAAATTGCTGCTACGATTGTCGAAAAAGTGCGCGTAAACCCTGGTAATTATGCCGACAAAAAGAAATTCGAGCACATCGAATACAACGATGATACCTATCGGGCTGAATTAGAAAGAATTCGCGAAAGATTCACCCCACTTGTTCTATTGTGTAAAGAGCACAACACAGCCATGCGCATCGGAACGAATCATGGTTCGTTAAGCGACAGAATTTTGAGTCGTTATGGCGACACACCACTAGGAATGGTGGAAAGTGCAATGGAGTTTCTACACATCTGCAGAGATCATGATTTCCACAACATTGTACTTTCTATGAAGGCTAGCAACACACAAGTAATGGTTCAGGCGTACCGATTGCTGGTGAATCGCATGATGAACGAGGGGGTGAATTATCCTCTTCACTTAGGGGTTACTGAAGCAGGAGAAGGTGAAGATGGCCGCATCAAATCTGCCGTTGGAATAGGAACATTATTAGAAGATGGATTGGGCGACACCATTCGCGTTTCGTTAACCGAAGAACCAGAATTTGAAATCCCTGTAGCGTTTGCGTTGGCGAAGCGCTATGAGAATCGAGCGAATCACAGCGTTATTCCGGAGTTGAACTCGTATCCGATCAATCCATTTGAATATACGCGAAGAGCTTCTGCAGAAGCGGGAAGCATAGGAGATCACAATGTGCCGCGCATCATACAAGATTTTTCACAAGGAGATGAAATAAAGCCTGCAAACTTGCATGCAATAGGATACAACTATTCCGTTCCACTCGATAAATGGAACATTACTGATCAGGCATGCGACTTCATATTTATAGGGGACAAAAGCATTTCTTTTGAAATCCCAGGAACCTTAGGTGTAATTCAAAATGCAGATGCATGGGAAAACAAAGACCGCCACTTCCCCATTTTCGAAAGCATCTCTTATGTTGTCGCTCAGAATAAATCTGATAAAATCAACTTTGTAAAAACTGATTTGGAAGGCTTAGATATGCCGCTGATTGCAGCGTTGAAATCTGACCCAATGGCTGTATTGGTTTTAACAACCGAAAACCAACATGGAATGGCTGAGCAGCGTGCTGCGTTTTTCCGATTAATGGAAGAAGGGTGCAACACGCCAGTGATTATTCAAAGAAGCTATCGCGACTTGGACGAAAACACACTTCAATTATATGCTTCAACTGATTTGGGTGCTCCGTTTATTGATGGTTTGGGCGATGGAATTTGGATTGATGCTGTAAATTGTGGCAGCAAGAAAATGATCAATTCTTTAGCTTTTGGAATCTTACAAGCTACACGAACCAGAATCTCAAAAACAGAATACATCTCATGCCCTTCTTGTGGCAGAACATTGTTTGACTTGCAAGAAACAACGGCAAAAATCAGAGCTAGAACAAGCCATTTGAAAGGAATCAAAATTGGCATCATGGGCTGCATCGTAAATGGACCAGGTGAAATGGCTGATGCCGATTATGGTTATGTCGGCACTGGCCAAGGGAAAATCACATTATACAAAGAGAAAGAAGTGGTAAAGCGTAATGTTCCTGAAGCAGAAGCTGTGGATGAATTGATCGGCTTAATTGCAGAACATGGCGACTGGATTGAAGCTACAGAAGCCTAAACCAAAAAACAATGATTGGAAATAAGAAACACTACCTCATCGCTGGATCAACAGGATTGATTGGTAAGCAATTGCTATCATTATTACTCAACGATCCAGAAACAGGGAAAGTGACTTCTTTGGTTCGCAAGCCAAGTGGTGTCAAGAATGAAAAATTGGAAGAAAAAGCCATCAATTGGGATACGTTTACCGAAAATGACCTACCTCTTAACATTGACGCTACATTTTGTTGTTTAGGAACGACCATGGCGAATGCTGGAAGTAAAGACGCATTCCGGAAGGTGGATTTCGAATACGTTTCAAAGTTGGCAGTGTTCAGCCAACGAAAAGACATTCCGCAGTTTCATGTAGTGAGTGCGGCTGGATCTAACCCCAATTCCAAAATTTTCTATAATAAAGTAAAAGGCCGAATGGAAGCGGAAATCCAGAAGTTGGATGGCTTAAAAAGCATCTATATCTATCGTCCTAGCATGCTACTTGGAGACAGAGAAGAGTTCAGGTTTGGAGAGCTAATGGGCAAAATTTTAATGAAAGGATTGAGTTTTATTATTCCGAAAAGCTCAAAAGCTATTTATGACACCCAGGTTGCCCATGCCATGCTTCACCATGCTGAACATCCCAAAAAAGGGTCTCACATCATCACCAACGCAGCAATGCATGACTTGAGCGCTTAACGGTTTGGAAGGAGACTACATTACCATCAAGCACGGGCCACGTTTTGAAGGCATACCATCAACTATCGGCATGTTTGGCGCTATTGGATTCATCATCTACGGTTCATTTCTTTTAAGTACTGATTTCAGTGCAGCATTAGTAATGTATTTCATTGCATTGGTTTGCGTTTTTATCTTTCTTGATTTCAGAGGAGTAAACATTGATTTCAAGAAAAACCGCATTCGCCAATACCGTAATATGTTGATGATTCATCATGGAAAGTGGGAAACCATTAGTGACTTCAATAAAGTTAGTTTGACGTTAGAGCAGTTTAAAACCATGTCAGCCTCAAGCCTTATCAGCCAAAGTTTCAATAGCAAATCTCACGATTCTTACTTCGTAATTTTAGAGGGTGAAGAGGGTGTTATTCCATTTGAAATTGGAGAATATGAATCTCATTCTTCCGCCAAAAAAACCATGAAATGGATGGCAGAAAAACTGAATCTACCCAACGAGGATTTGTATGGTGAGAGAAAGAAAAAGGCCGCAAAAATCAGAAATAAGAGAAAAGCAGGAAGAAAGAAATAGACTTGCCTACTTTAAGACAAACTCTTTTCGAAAGGTTTTTGCATCGCTCAAGTTGGCTTCTAATAAATAAACACCTGCGGTGAGCTCTTCCAAATTCAAGCTTATCTGCTTTCCTAAAAGAGCTTCTTTGAATATCACCATATGACCATTCAAATCAAATATTCTCAAGTTTTCAACTTCTGACTCAACTTCAAGATTCAAGATTCCAGAACTAGGATTCGGATAAAGACTGAACCTAGTGTTTTCTTATTCATCTACACTCGTTAAGTGATAGGCAATTTCTGCTGCGAATGGGGTTGGAACCGTACTGTTTTGTATCCATGATGTGGCATTTGGATCTTGATATGTATAACTAGAAAAGGCTCCTCCAACTTCAAGTTTGTTATTTCCATTGATTGTCATGGATCGAATACTGCTGTTGAAATAGCAAAATGGGCCAACTTGACCTTGCTCATTGATTGAAAATAGTGATTTTGAATTCGAGTAATTACCAAGTCCATCAACAGGGAAATTACACCTGCACGATAGTAGCATCGTGTCGTTGTAATCTATCACGTCAAACATATTCACTTGACCTTGGGCCATGTTCATTCCTACAACTGTTGCACTATCAAGCAGGCTATTCCAACCTTCTTGCAAAGAATAAGTATACGCACACTTCGATTCATATTCAGTTCCTGAGGCACACCTTCCAAGCAAGCACAAGGCATTTTCAATCACTCTTAGTCGATTGGTCAAGTATTCCATTGGGCAGTTTAAATCGCTGACCACAGAATCTTTAAGGTAGCTAAAGTTCGAGCTACTAATCGTGTCGTTGATATAAATGACCTCTGAAAACTCACCAGCAATGGCAACTCCCTCCTCATACTCAACAATATCGCTGACCAAGCCATCCACTTCAAGTATATATTCAACAGATAAATTAGCTGGGTTGACCGTGTAAATATGGCTTACACCCAAGGCATTAAAATAGGCATCAAAATAGATTTTACCTCCGATCATTTCAGCGGCATGAGACGAATAAGACAGCACATTGGCCAATGGAATAAAGCTCAAGCTCGATGCGTCCAATATTCCCAATCCAACGGAATCACCACCACTCAAATAAGCACCGGCTATCGCAAACTGTTCTTGCCCTAAAAACGCAAAATCAAACGTTTCGCCACTCGGTTGTACTGCAAAGTTTAACTCATCACCGTTCAAGTCTTTGCAATGAAAACTTCGCAAGCCCAATGAATCAAACCCTCCCGCGTAGCATGTCAATCCTTCATTTGAATTAAACTCAACTTCATGCACAATCCCATTAAACCTTTCCTCAGAAGGAAGAAACCTCGTTTCTGGATAATAAGGATAGCCTGGCTGGATCCATTCTAACTCCCAAAATTCAAAGCCGTTGATTGAGGCCCATTCTTGAATCGGTTCACGAGGCATTTCACTCAAGTAGTTGAAGTTATTTTCTAGCCTTAGTTGATCGGTGTGATCTGTTTGGCCGTCCTCAATCAATAAATTGGCCACAGCACAAGGAGTATCAAACTTATCGACAAAATATGGCGTACGTTCTAAATGTCCGTTATTTCGAGGAAACTTACCCGACAAAGCATAGGAATTCAATACCTCTAGGTGAGCCTTTCTACTCTCGAGCTGTGTAGCATCCAAATCTGCCGGTGTGTGGGCATCGAGGTAGTGAAACACTTCCATCAAATGTTTTTGAATCCGCTCATCATCAGAAGTAAAAGACAACATTTCCGATGCCATTTCTACATCATTCCAGTGCTCATTTACGATGGCTAAATGCTCTTGAAGTGGCTTTGGTTCATGGTAAGATTGGCCTATGACCGCTTGTGTCAGCATCAGGAGCAATGTAAAAAGAGTGAAGAGTGATTTCATAGTGTTGTGGTTTCTGAAAAGACGCAGCCTTCAAATTAAACGTTGGCAACCCAAACAAATATTCCATATTTAAGATCTATACGTTTTCTTCGTATCGCACTGTGAACCCACTTGACACACCCATAGAATTTCTAAAAGGCGTTGGCCCAATGCGAGCCGATCTGCTGAAAAGTGAATTAGGCATTCGAACGTTTGCCGATTTAGTGCGCCATTATCCATTTCGCCATATCGATCGCAGTAAATTTTACTTGATTAGTGAGGTTGATTCGAATGCGGCTTTGGTGCAAGTGAAGGGCAAGTTCATTCGCATCGACAGCATTGGAGCGCAAAGAGCCACGCGCATGGTCGGAGCTTTTCAAGATTCGCAAGGCGGAATCATGGAAGTGGTTTGGTTCAGAAGCTTGACCTGGATCAAGCAAAGCATTAAGCCCAATGTAGAATATGTGCTGTTTGGTAAACCAGGGATGTTCAACAACAAGCTACAAATGACGCATCCGGAAATTGAACCAGCAGCCGAATTTGATAAGCCTTTAAAAGGTGGGTTGGAAGGTGTATATCCCGTTACCGAAAAGCTTAAATCAAGAAAACTTGACAGTCGTGCCATTCGCAATTTGATGCAAACTGCTCTTCCACAGGTGCTTTCTTCTATCGTAGATACACTTCCCGCCTATATCATCAAAAGGCAAAATCTTTTAAAAATGCGTGTGGCCATCCAAGCCATTCACTTTCCAGAGGATACTCAACAACTTTCTGAAGCACAACGCACTTTAAAGTTTGAAGAGTTATTCTATGTGCAAATGCGCTTGATGAAGGTGAAGGCTTTGCGCGAAAAAAACATCAAAGGACTCATCTTTCAAACCGTTGGCAATCATTTCAATGATTTCTACAACAACCACCTGCCCTTTTCATTAACCGAAGCTCAAAAACGTGTAGTGAAGGAAATCAGGAAGGACATGGGCAGCGGCCATCAAATGAATCGCCTGTTGCAAGGTGATGTAGGAAGCGGAAAAACAATCGTAGCGCTACTTTGCGCATTGATCGCCATAGACAATAGATACCAAGTCGCTATTATGGCTCCCACTGAAATCCTTTCTCAACAGCATTTTGAAGGTCTATTTGAATTGGTTTCTGAAATGCCCATCAACATCGCTATTCTTACCGGAAGTTCCAAAACTGCTTACCGCAAGAAGCTTCACGCACAATTGGAAAGCGGAGAAATAAATCTTTTAATCGGTACGCACGCCTTGATCGAAGACAAAGTAAAATTCAAAAATTTAGGCTTGGTGGTCATCGATGAGCAACACAGGTTTGGTGTAGCACAACGTTCGAAACTATGGAAGAAAAATACGGTTCCTCCTCATGTTTTGGTCATGACAGCTACGCCCATTCCTCGTACTTTGGCTATGACCGTTTATGGAGATTTGGATGTAAGCGTAATCGATGAATTACCTCCAGGAAGAAAACCAATTAAAACAGTGCATCGCTGGGACAGTCATCGTCTTCAAGTGTTTGGCTTCATGAAAGAACAAATAGCTTTAGGCAGACAAATCTATGTCGTTTATCCATTAATCGAAGAATCTGAAAAGCTCGATTACAAGGATTTAATGGATGGTTATGAAAGCATTTGCCGAGCTTTTCCTCGTCCTGAATTTGAGGTGGCAATTGTGCATGGCAAGATGAAGCCCGCAGATAAAGATTTTGAGATGAAGCGCTTTGCCGAAGGTCAATGTCAAATCATGGTGGCAACAACAGTAATTGAAGTAGGTGTGAATGTGCCAAATGCATCCGTCATGGTCATCGAAAGTGCGGAGCGCTTTGGACTTTCTCAACTGCATCAGCTGAGAGGAAGAGTTGGGCGTGGTGCAGATCAGAGTTACTGCATTTTAATGACGGGAAATAAATTGAGCAACGAAGGCCGCGTGAGAATGAATACTATGGTTGAAACCAATGACGGATTCAGAATATCTGAGGTTGACTTAAAGCTACGTGGACCAGGAGATATTATGGGAACACAGCAAAGCGGTGCCCTCGACTTTCATATTGCCGATATTGTCAAAGACACTGAAGTATTAGAGACTGCCCGAGAAGAAGCTTCATACATTTACGAAAATGACCCTGAAATATCGCATCCAAGTCTAAGTAATGTAAAATCGCACTTGGCTTTAATGATGAAAAATCGACCGAATTGGGGGAGAATCTCATAACAAAAACAAAATGAAAAAAGCATACGCCATTATCAACTTAATAGTCACCATTGCCATTGTGTATTGGAACTCCGTTGTCGGAGCCAATGGATACAACGGAGTGAAAATGGCCGAATTGAGCGATAAATACTACAGTCTTTTCACTCCAGCAGGTTATGCCTTCAGCATTTGGGGTGTCATCTTCATTGGTCTACTGATTCACGCCTATTACCAAATCAAAATGGCCTTTTTCAAAAAAGAATACAGTGGGTTCTTAGATCAAATAGGCCCATGGCTGATCATCGCCAATGTGTTAAACGGAATTTGGATTTGGGCTTGGCTGACAGAACGAACTGGATTAAGCGTACTTATTATGCTTGGGTTGTTGATTTCATTGATCATTCTAGTGATAAGGCTAAACATGGAACGATGGGATGCGCCTTTCGTGGTTATTCGAAACATTTGGTGGCCCATTGTCATTTATTTCGGATGGATTTGCGTTGCGACCATCGCCAATATTTCAGCCTATTTGGTGAAGATTGAATGGCAGTCAGGGTTGGAAGATTCAACATGGTCGATCATCATGATCACGGTTGCCACAGCGCTTAACTTAGGGATGCTCTATTTCAGAAGCATGCGAGAATTTGTAATGGTAGGAATCTGGGCCATTGCGGCCATCGCTTATCGTCAGTGGGATGTTTATCCTAATATTCAATGGACTGCTGTTATCTGCTGTATGATTCTCGGACTTGCGTCTTGCTATCACGCTTATTTAAACTGGGGAACGAATCCCGTCTATAAAATGCTGAACAAGCAGAAAGCCTAACGCTTCACGGAGGCCATTTCTGCGCACTTCTCGCCATCAATGGCAGCCGAAACAATTCCTCCAGCGTATCCTGCCCCTTCGCCACAAGGATACAGGCCTTTAATTTGAACATGCTCCAAGGTTTCTCGATCTCTTGGAATTCTTACCGGTGAAGAAGTGCGAGATTCTGGCGCATGCACCACAGCTTCGTTGGTCAAATACCCCTTCATCGAAGCATCAAATTCCTTGAATCCTTGTTGCAATGCTCGGTAGATGAATTCTGGCAGCACTTCCTTCATCTCTACCGAAGTTGTGCCTGGCACATAAGATGATTCAGGAATTTCATTCGACTTTTTGCCTTGTGTAAAATCGACCAAGCGCTGCGCTGGAACGCGCTGAGTTCCGCCTGCAAGTTGCCAAGCGCGTTGCTCAATTTGCTTTTGAAACTCTACTCCTGCTAATGGGCCGAACGATTTATACGCTTTAAAATCTTCGGGTTTCAACTCAACTACAATACCTGAATTCGCAGTAGATTGATCTCGTTTACTGGGTGACCAACCGTTGGTTACGACTTCGCCTGGTGCTGTTGCGCACGGAGCAATTATTCCACCAGGACACATGCAAAATGAATACACGCCTCTGCCCGAAACTTGCTTCACAATGCTGTAGGGCGATGGCGGCAAATATGGCCCACGCACTTCGCATTTGTATTGAATTGTATCAATCAAAGCTTGGGGATGCTCCACACGAACGCCCAATGCAAAAGGCTTGAGTTCAATCAAAATGTTGTTTCTGTGCAGCAACTCAAACACATCACGCGCACTATGACCAGTGGCCAAAATGACTTTGTCTGCTTTCATTCGATCTCCTGCTGATGTTACCACGCCTTTGATGGCGCCTCCTTCAACAATCACATCAGTCATGCGCGTATTGAAGCGTATTTCTCCACCATTCGCTAAAATGCATTCGCGCATAGCCGTGATGATTCCTGGTAATTTATTCGTTCCAATGTGTGGATGAGCATTCACCAGAATGTCACGACTTGCTCCAAACGCCACCAAAAGATTCAAAATCCGTTGAACGTCTCCACGTTTTTTTGATCGGGTGTATAGCTTACCGTCACTGTAGGTTCCCGCACCACCTTCGCCAAAGCAATAGTTTGAATCTTCGTTGACAACATGATCTTGATTGATCGCTTTGAGGTCGCGTCTCCTCGTCCGAACATCTTTACCTCGTTCAATAATGATCGGCTTCTTCCCCAACTCAATGCATTTCAACGCAGCAAACATTCCAGCTGGTCCAGCTCCAATAATGATCACCGGTTCTGCATTGCTCACGTCCTTATAATCGGGAAGGGAAATATCTTCTTCAACATAATCTTCACCAATGAAGGTCTCTACTTTTAGATTGATTTTCACATTCCGCTGACGTGCATCAATCGATCGTTTTAAGACCTGAACATGATTGATTTCTTCAACGTCAAGCTCCATTTGAGAAGCTATTTCAGCTCTAATCAAATCATCGGAAGCGGCAGTCTGCGGATCAGTTTGAAAAATAAGTTCTGTTTTCACACCGCAAAGAACAGCAAATCGAAGTTGCGCGAAAACCGATAATTCAGAAAACTTTCAGCGGTGAATAATTGACGACCTTTGCAGCCGAAGAAAACACCATGTCAGTACACATCAAAAATCGCGAAGCCATCCTGTCAAAACTTGGAATTGAGAAGCTCAACCCAATGCAGGTGGAAGCCACAGAAGCGATTCACGCCAACGATGAAATTGTTTTGCTTTCCCCAACAGGAACAGGAAAAACCTTGGCTTTTTTACTGCCCATCATTGCCGAATTAGACCCCGAAAACTCTGAAGTTCAAGTATTGATATTAGTTCCATCGAGAGAATTGGCTATACAAATAGAACAAGTAATTCGAGAAATGGGCAGTGGATTTAAAACCAATGCTGTGTATGGAGGAAGAGCAGGCTCAAAAGACAGGATTGAACTCAAGCATAGGCCGGCCATATTAATTGGAACACCAGGCCGTATTGCCGATCATTTGCGCAGAGAAACCATAGCCACATCATCCATCAAAACATTGGTGCTTGACGAATTTGACAAATCACTAGAAATAGGATTTACAGATGAAATGAGTGAAATCTGCGGTTTGCTTCCCGATGTAAAAAAGCGATTGCTTACATCGGCTACACCAAAAGTGAATATACCTGCGTTTGTTGGGCTCAAGGATCCAAAGTACGTCAATTATCTAGAAGATGGCGTGCCCATGCTGGATGTGAGGATTTTGCTCTCGCCAGACAAGGACAAACTGGATACACTCGTTGCCATTTTAGAACAACTGGGCGATCAGCCAGGCATTGTATTTTGCAATTTCAAGGAATCGATCAATCGCGTGAGCGAATACCTCGACCGACATAACATTGCCCATGGCACTTTCTACGGAGGCATGGAACAAAAAGACCGCGAGCGTGCTTTGATCAAGTTCAGAAACGGAACTTATAACATAATTTTAGCAACCGATTTGGCCGCTCGTGGATTGGATATCCCTGAATTGAAGTTCATCATTCATTACCACCTTCCGCTCAAGAAACACGAATTCACCCATCGCAATGGGCGAACTGCCAGAATGAACAGTGAAGGGTCTGCCTACATCATTCAATATGAAAAAGAACGACTGCCCGACTTTATTCGTGCGATAAACCCACCTGTTGAAGACTTGGAAGATTTGCCGTCTTCAAAAAAAGATGAAGCCATTGTTTGGGAAACCGTTTTTGTTTCAGGAGGAAGAAAAGATAAGATTTCGAAAGGCGACATTGCAGGGCTGTTTATCAAGCAAGGCGGACTTGGAAACAATCAAGTGGGCGTGATTGAGATCAAGCAAGATTGTGCGTTCGTGGCCGTAGACCAAACTAAAGTGGACACCATTATTCAGAAACTGGACAATTCTCGATTGAAGAAAAAGAAGGTGCGAATAACGAGGATAGAGTAAATTCCAAGTTCGTGGTTCTTTCGTCTGCTTTCAGCAGCCTCAGTTCGTGGCTTAGGTCCTTCGCAATTGATAATTCATGATTTATCATTAAGAACCACAAACCTTTAACCCCCGAACCTCAAAACCAAAAAAGGACGTCCCCAGCGAAGAGACGCCCTTAACCTAACTAAACAGAGAACGATACGGTTTGCTCTTGCCAAATAGTGAATGATTTGAAAAGCCCTCCACAAGGAAGGGCTTTTACGAACCTATAAGGATTGAGCCTCATAGGCGCCTTGGTCTCCGCTTGGCGATTCGGAGACCGCGGACTGACTTAGAAGGTAAAGCAATGCTTGCGTTTCGGCATTGCGAATGTCCAATTGCATTTTTGAAAGTTGTGAAAGCACTCCGCTTAAAGGAATATGACGTAAATGAAAGTTAGCCCAATCCATTTTCTCGTCTCGAAACGTATATGTTTCACTGAAATCAAAAGGTAATATTGTGACCATTTCACTGCGTATTTCAGGCTGATAAACTTGCAATAATCTCTCTTGAAATGTCTCCAATGAATTTACTAGAATATTTGCACTGTATTTTTCTTCTCCGTGAAAAAGAATATGAGTTGGGATATCAAAATTGTCTTGCTTACTGAGCAAATAAGGCTCGATATTCATCGCTTCATCCTCGGAAATACCTTCCGTTTCAGTAATCAATTTCAATCGCAAAGCCAGAATTTCATCCAACGATTGATTCACTGCCATCTTTAGTGAGGCTGCATCTTGATTTCCGTCCAATTTAAGATAAAGCCCCTCATTATTTGCCGCTTTCTCTGCAGAATAATCCAATTCAGCACCAACCAATAGTAAGCCTCGATTAAAGTTCGCGCTTCGATTTACAGTCATCAAACCAAACACAAGAATCAAGCACGTCATTGCCACCAATCCTGTCGATAGCGTAATTGACTTGTTGGATGAAGTTTTGTACTTCTTAAAGTAAAAAAGCGGAACATAGAGCGCAGCGAGAATACCCATTCCAGACAGTAAAGTAATGGAAGCACCGGGCCAGTGCATGATCTTAAACAACACGCCAATGGTAGTAAGCGTAAGTCCAACGAAGCCTGAAATGTGCATCAGCGATTCATCGCGTGGCGATTCTTTGAGCTTATGCCAGAGCAACAAGGGTAAATACACGAATGCAAGCGAACCCGCACCCAATACAATCAACACAGCGGCCCCAGGCCAATGCATCAATTTAAAAATCGTCCCCGCCAAGAGAAGAATAGTCGAAGTCAGTCCGAAAGAAAATGCTACTTTTTTCATGTTTTCATTCATTTCGGTTAATAATTCAAA
>Ga0209223_10003557_pt1 | contig 14788 bp, 11 predicted proteins | sample COG_06_FD_184750 | JGI IMG/M metagenome (GOLD analysis project Ga0209223, IMG submission 184750) | Pelagic Microbial community sample from North Sea - COGITO 998_met_06 (SPAdes) (version 2) | ecosystem: Environmental > Aquatic > Marine > Neritic zone/Coastal water | place: Helgoland, sampling...
AATTCAAAGCTTCTTATGATTTCTTAATAATGGCAGAAAAAGACCCAAAATTAAAGCTAAGTATAGTAAACCAAAAACAACTTTTGATTGTTGATCTTGTTGCTGCTGCAATTGAGCAATCTGAAAACAAAGACTATCTGGTGTCTGCAAAAAACCTGTATTTAGCCTATGAAATTGATCCAGTAGGTAATATAGATTATTTATATTTTGCTGCGTCAAATGCCGTAAATGCTCCAGATTTCGAATTAGCTCTTGTATACTACAACGTTTTAAAAGACATAAAGTATGATGGAATAAAGACCGAGTATTATGTTACTGAAATTAAGGGTAATATAGAAAGGGCAGTAACTATGGCTGAGTATAATATATTTCAGAAATCCAAAGATTACACGAACTTTAGAACAGAAGACACAGACTCTAAGTTCCCTGAAATAGTTAAAAACATAGCCTTAATTTACAATGAGTTAGGTCAAAAAGACAAAGCTATTTTAGCTGTTAAAGATGCTCGTGCAGAGAACCCTGGTGATCTAGGTTTGATTCTAGCAGAGGCAAATATTTATATTGAGCTAGGAGAAAAAGAAAAATTCAAGGATCTAATGGGTGAAGCAATTTCTCAAGACCCTGAAAACGGAACTTTATATTATAATTTTGCCGTTGTATCAAATGATTTAGGTGATAAAGAAAATGCTAGAAAATACTATGAAAAAGCTATTTTTTTAGACCCTAAAATGGAAAATGGATATTTGAACCTTGTTGCATTAATCTTAGAAGAAGAATCTAGAATTGTTGAAGAAATGAATTCTTTAGGTAACACTAGAGCAGAAAATGCTAAATATAAGGTTCTTACAGAGAAAAGAGAAGCTGTTTATTTAGAATGTGTTCCAATTCTAAGAAAACTTATAGAAGTAGGTGAAGGCAATTCCGAGGCTATAAATACACTTAAAAACATTTATGGAACTCTTGGAAACACTGAAGGGTTTATGGAAATGAAGAAACTTTTGGAGTCTATTGAATAAGTGAATATTAAATTTATTAAACAAAAAAACCATCAATATTGATGGTTTTTTTGTTTACACGATCTTCTTAATCATTCTAAGCTTATGCGAATGATTTTGTAATTCTTTATTATAAATTCCAGTTTGATCTATAGCATCGATTCTAACTTTTCCGTGAGCGTGAATAATCCTATGATCCTGAAGTAAGACACCAACATGAGTTATGGCACCCTCTTTATCGTCAAAAAAAGCTAAATCACCAGGTTCACTTTCTTCAATAAAGCTCAGCGTAATTCCTTGCTTAGCTTGCTGTGAGGCATCTCTTTTAAGGAAAATTCCGTTAAGTTTATATACCATTTGAGTAAAACCAGAACAATCAATTCCTAGCGGTGACTTACCTCCCCACAAATAAGGGGCATTTAAATAGGAAAAAGCTGTACTAATCAACTGATCTTTTCCCTTTAAAGTTGAAAATTCTCCTTCAAATTTATGTTTAAGAAAATCAAGCTGCCTAAGATCACTCCCAAGTGGGATTGGAAATAATTCTGAATTAGGCAAACTTATATAATCCATAAGATTAGAAGAATGCCTAAGTTCAAGGTCAGCATTACTTTTGTAAACTTCTTCAGGAATTTCTTGACATTGATTACTGGTAATCCAACCTTCGTAACTGTCCCATTGATTTCGAATCATAAACCAGCCTTTTCGTTGATCAATGATTTTAAAACAATCTCCATATAAGAGTTGCGAAACTTGCTCACTTCTGTGATTGTAATCAATTCTAAGAGGAATAATTCCTAAAGGACAAATACCGTACTTCAAATCAAATAGTATAATTAATAAGAAACTGTTTAATACTGCTGCTAAAATAATCAATTTTAATCCATATGAAGAGATGAAGTTTTAAAATAAGTTTGAAGTAATCATTTTCTTACCTTTGAACATCTAGTTTATGATTTTTATGTAAACCGATTCTATAGTTCAAGTATTTATTTTATGAAAAAATCACTACAGTCTTTTTTTAATTACCAATCAATTATTTACAAAGTGTTTTTGTTTGTATTTTCTTGTTTGTTTATTGTTTATTTATTTCCAAAAAAAGGTCAGTTTAAATACGAGTTTAGAAAAGGTCAAACTTGGGAGTATGAGAATTTAGTGACCCCTTTTGATTTTGTAATTTTAAAGACAGATGAAGAGCTTTTGCTAGAACGGGAGGAGCTTAAGAAGGAATTACCGACTTATTTTAATCAAGACAAATCAATATTAAAAAAAGTTGAAGCTACATACTCCAAGAATTTCTCGAGTTACTTCAGTTTTCCTTTGAATTCATCCCGTTACACAGAGCATTTTGAACACGGGTTAAGTCTAATTCGTCAAATATATAGCACAGGTGTACTTCCGTTAAATTATAAACACGATGGTGGATCTAAGGTTGGGTTGATTCAAGACCGATCAGAAACAGAGTTTGACTTCGATCAGTTGTTAAAGCCCGAAGAATTATTACGATTCATAGAAAAAAGTATGGTTTCGTCTTCTTTTTCGAGCTATAACAGCCAATATTATAACCTTTTGTTTGATATCATAGACCCTAACTTAACTTATGATATTCGTTTTAATAAGCAACTTATAGAAGATGCATATTCAAAGCTTTCAATTTCCCGCGATTTAATTTCAACAGGAACTATTTTGATATCTAAAGGCGAATTGGTAGATGATAAAAATTTTCAAGAATTAGAGTCGTTAAAACTTCAATACGATACACGCCTATATACCAATGCAAACACCTACTGGATCTTATTTGGATATTCGATATTGGTAGGCTTAACCCTTATGATGTTAATGTTGTTTATATATAAATACCGCCCTATAATCTTTGACAATAACACCAAACTTACTTTCATCTTTTGTAATGTATTGTTGATTATTGCGAGTACTATTACAGTCTTGAATTTCGATAGCTCCTTTCTGTATATTGTTCCGATTTGCATTCTTCCTTTAATCTTAAAAGCCTTTTTTGATGCCCGCGTAGGGCTTTTTGTACACGTTCTAACCGTGCTTTTACTTGGATTCATTGTACCTAACAGTTTTGAGTATATTTTCCTTCAAATAATGGCTGGAATTGTCACGATACTTTCAGTCTCTGAATTATACAAAAGAGCAAATTTATTTATTTCGATAGGTCAAATCATCTCAATATACTTGTTAGGTTATTTTGCTTTTTTTATTATTCATGAAGGTGGGGTTCAGGGAATTTCACTAACCGTACTTGGTGTTTTTGTATTGAATGGGGTGTTTACTCTCTTTGTTCAGCCGTTAATATATTTATTTGAGAAGCTCTTCAATTTAGTGTCTGACGTATCACTTCTAGAACTGTCTGACACTAACTCTTCATTTTTCAAGGAATTTTCTGATAAGGCGCCTGGAACATTTCATCATTCATTACAAGTATCAAATTTATCGGAGTCAGCAGCAAGCGCAATAGGTGCAAATGCATTGCTAACTAGAGTAGGAGCGTTGTATCATGATATTGGTAAAATAAATAACCCTATTTATTTTAGTGAAAATCAACGAGGAAGTAGTTCACCACATAATGAAATTTCACCACAAGAAAGCGCTCAAATTATCATAGACCATGTTATAAAAGGGGTAGAGGCTGCTAAGAAAATTAACCTTCCGGATCGGGTGGTAGATTTCATCAGAACCCACCACGGAACATCTAAGGTGTATTATTTTTACAAGAAACAAGAGGAGCTCAATGGAGCAGCTATTAAAGAAGACTTTACGTATGCAGGTCCAAAACCCTTTTCTAAAGAAACTGCAATTTTAATGATGGCTGACAGCGTTGAAGCAGCCTCTAAAAGCATTAAAGAGCCTACAGTTGAGTTGCTTAAGGATTTTGTAAATAAAATTGTAAATCAGCAATTGGAGGACCAGCAATTCATGAATTCAAACATCACTTTAGCAGAGATTGAAATTGTTAAAAAAGTTTTTATTGATAAGCTCATTAATATCTATCACTTGCGGATCGAATATCCGGAATAAATTAAGTTAGAATTTTTCAAAAACCATTGCTTAATATTATTTAAAAAATTACATTTGCACTTCTGTTATCAGAAACCTAAGGAGAGGTGCCAGAGTGGTAATGGAGCAGTTTGCTAAACTGTCGACGGGTGACTGTCGCCAGGGTTCGAGTCCCTGTCTCTCCGCACTATATTCCGTAAGGCGTTTATTTATAACACTTTACGGAATTTTTATTTTAAATGTGGATTGCTATGTGGATTTAAAATTAAAAGTTAGGCTATTTTATCTCTCAAAATATTTGATAAACACTTAATTTTAATCAGGTTGTTTGTTATGTTTTTTTTTAACAAAATACACTACTCCTCTTCACCTCAAAATAGTTATATGTTTATTATGAATAAACTTGTATTTATTTTGATATTAACTTTAAATAAAATAATACAGTTAATAACTTTTACACAAACACTTTAATCGCGAGGAAGCCCTATCATTGTTGGATTTAAGTTCAAATTAATACTTTTAAATGCTTAACTAATTTGTGATCACAATGATTTTCTACATAACACTTGCATTTTTTGTTGTTATATACACAAGGAAAGTCAATTATAAAAAAAACACTTTTAGACAATCCTATTTTTATTAATATAAAGGTATATGACACACCTTTTTTTGAAGCGATTTTTAACACAAAAGTGCATTATCCCCGCTGTATCATAACACTAACTCTAAACAATTGACAATCATATGATTAACATTAAACAGTATGCCGACTCAATCTCCAAGATGTTCAAATGGAACTACACCACAGTCATCAGGACACATTACAAGCTTAAAGACCACCTAATGGATAAGAAAGTTAGTAAAATGGTCAAAACAAACAACGTCAATGCAGTCTTCTACACTCTAGAAAACGATAGGGATAAATGGTCAAATACCTCAACAATTAATCACGCACATTTATTAATCCAAGGACAGAACTTAACAAGAGATGACGTAGCTAAATCATTAAACATTAATCCCAAAGCTGTTATTGATGTAGAGAAAATAAAAGGGGTCAAGAAAATAACAAACTACATCACTAAATCAATGTGGTGTAAAGACTCACATCATAACATATTTTATTAAAATTAAAAACAGGCAATAACATAGAAACAACAGAGAATGAGTAGAGATAATTTAAACAGGTTTAAGAAGGGGGAATCAGGTAATCCTAGTGGACGACCAAAAGGTTCTAAAAACAGAAAAACAATAGCTAGAGAATGGCTTGCATTTCTCCAGGAAGAAACAAACCCTATAAGCGGCCAGATAGAGACTTTAAGTATGGAAGATATAATTACACTATCAACTATATTTAAAGCCAAACAAGGGGACGTAAGCGCCTATAAAGCTTTAATGGATTCAGCTTATGGATCAGTAAAACAAAGTTTAGAAGTAATTGAAGCAGAAACCCCGATATTTAAGCAATTGGATATTGATATTATTGAACAGTAATTGTTCCGTACATTCCATTGTGTGCTTTGATAATTCCATATATCATTACCGCTTATTATTCATCTTCTGGGAAATCAAACATATCTAATGGATCTGGCCCTGCATCTGGTCTGTATTCATATAATCCAGCCTCTACCATCTCTATATTCTGCTCAAAGATTTCATAGTTGTTCTTTCTTGTAGAGTCTATTCCATGTTCTTCAAAGTCTGCCTCTATATCCTCCACTACTGCCGCGTACTTCTCTGGATACTTCTTTTGATTATATCTTCTTCTTTGCCCAGCTTGGTACATATTAGGAATCATTCTATTTTTTTTTTTTGGAAATGAAAATGGTTAATATATTTTTTTTAAATTATGGTCATGAAAAAAAATGAGAAAAAAATTAAGTTTCAGCTTAGTGAATTAGACGTTCAGCTACATGAAAATTCAGACAAAATAATTGAAATTAAAATCGCACCAGGATCAGGAATATCTGAAGAAATTAGAGCGGGTGATGATGAGGTTATTTGTATGACTGAATATTAATACTTAATTTGTACAAAAAATTAAATATAAAAAATTAATTATGGCCAAAGTATTTCTTTCTCTTGAAATCTCAGTAAAATCAGTTTCGTCCAAGGATAATATAAATAAATTAAATTCTAATAATATACCTTTTGAGGAATATGAGGGCGAGATTTATTTAATTAATAAAAATGTATTTGATTCAGGAGTTTATTTAGGGAGTAGAGAATATGACAAGCCTTACGCAAAGTTTTGTATGGGATTAGCGGATACTACGGATAGTTCAATTTATATGGGAGAAGGATCGTTGGACGAGGAAGTTTTAGCTGTTTTATATGAGGTTTTTGGGGATGCTTTAGAGTTCCAGTTAACATTATCTTGCAATTCTGATTGGGAAAGTATTAGCGCTAGTATCATATTTAATGAAGAAGAAGATAAATATTATTGTGACACTGAAGTCACTGAATCATCCGAAGAAGAAGATGAAGAAGATGAAGAAGATGAAGAAACTTATCACGAAGAAAACGAAGAGAAAAATTTATTTACAAATGCAAAAAGACACTACGATGATAGCGATTATGAAAAAGCTATTAAGGTCTTGCAAAAGTATATTGCCTTTGAAGATAAAAAAGAAGGGCTTATTAATGGACTTCGACTGATTGCTAAATCTTATGAAGAATTAGAGGACTATACTAATGCAGTTCGTTTTTATGACGAAGTTATCAAGTTGGATCCCACAAATGATTTTTATTTTTCACACAAAGGCTACTGCCTAAAACAGGATCAAAAATATTCCAAGGCCGAAGAAGCTTTTAGAAAAGCCGTGGATTTAAATCCAAAGAATATATGGGCTTATATGCACTTTGGTGATATTTTAAAAGATCAAGAAAAATACACTGAAGCAATTGAGATTATTAATGAGGGAATCGAAAAAAATCCATCACAACCCAAAAATACAACTTCATTGTTCTGGCTACATCAAAACAAAGGACATATTTATTTTGATTTAAATAGGTGGGAAGAAGCTATTGAATCTTATCTTAAAGCATTAGAATATGATCGTAACAGCGGGTATACTTATTATAATCTAGGAATTTCTTATTATAACATTGAAAATTATAATAACTCTTACAACAATTTTGAAATAGTACATGAAAAAGACCCAGATTCTAAGGATAGTTATTCTTATTTTCTAAAGGGTGAATGTAAAAGAATGTTAGATGAAAATGAGCAGGCCATAGTTGAATATGATTTATCTATAAAACAAAACAACGAAGAACATACGCTGCATTGTAATAAAATGAAAGGCTATTGTTATTTAGAGTTAAAAGATTTTTCAAATGCTGTAGATTCATTTAATAAGGGCTTAAAAGACAAATGGTCTTATCAGAAACTAGGAAAAGCATACTTTGGTTTGTCAAATTATGAAGCTGCTATAGTAAATTTTAACAAAGTTATTGAAATCGATGCAAACTACAAATGGGGATATCAGGAAAAAGGTAAGGCATTATTTTTATTAAAAAAATATCAAGAGGCAGAAAATTGCTTTAGTAAGGTTATTGAGATAGATCCAAATTATAAATGGGCTTATCATGAAAAAGGTAAAGTTTTTCTTAAACTTAACGACCATGCATCAGCTCTTAAAACCTTTGAAAAAGTAATTGAAATTGATTCTAATTATAAATCAGTTTTTTATGATTTAGCGTTTTCATATCAATTTATGGGAATGTATGAGAAAGCAATAGATTATTATAAAAAACTAATTAGTGGTAACTCTGCTATATCCTGGAAAGAAAACCAGAACTTATTGCTTCATTATAATATTATTGCTGCTAAAAACAACACACCACCTTTTTTAAAAAGCGAAGAAGATTTACTTAAAGATACTTCTGATAAATTTTTATTGGAAGCTCTATTAGAAAGAGGTAAACGTGAACATTATGATGATGAAGGTGCTTTTTATCCAGAAATAAGTTTAATGGATTTAAATAAGGTTATTGAAATAGATCCCAAATCACACATGGCTTATTTTTTTAGAGCCAAGTTATATTTAAATTCTGATTACAGTAAATTTTACTCAATTGAAAAGGGAACTGAGGACTTAAAGAGTTGTTTAGAAATAAAAAGATATACCCCAGCATTAATAAGATACGCTGGTTTAATTTCAGATTTTGACAAGAAATTGATGCTCATAACTGAGGCAATAGAACTTAACCCAGAAGATGCTTTTGCGTGGCAGAAGTGTGGTGAAATCCTCTACAACAATGAAGATTATGAAGGTGCACTGGAAAAGTTTATGAAATCTAATGAATTAGAATCTGATGGATGGAGCCTTCAAAAAATTGCAAAAACCTATGCAGCTTTAAAATTAAACGATGAAGCCATTGATTTTTACAACAAGGCAATTGAATTAGTTGACTGGTATGAAAACTGGATGTGTGAACTTTCTGAAGTTTATGTAGAAACCAATCAAATTGATAAGGCAGAGTCCTCAATTTTAAAAGCTTTAAACCACTATTCAATAGAAAAATACTATAGACAGCTCTATAAAATATTATGTTTAAAATACCCATCAGATGATTATAAGTCCGTGTTAAGTGATATCTCTGATTTTCTTGATTCCTGTTATTTAGGATGGGAAAACGACAGTGAAAAGCCATCGGATTTAGAGTATTTAAAAACCTATGAGGAAAAATTAATATTTGAAAACAAATCAATTTTCTCTTTTTTTAAATTTTTAAAAGGGGAAACTATAAATCATTTCATTGAAAATGGTGGATATGTTGCAAAATTACATTTGCTAAAAAATCAAGTATTGAATATTTCGCTTGATCATATAAAAAAAATTATTTCCAATAGCAATTATACAGTGTTAGAAACTGCAATATCACATCAACTTGTTTCATCTGAAATGTTAGACGAAATAATAGATGCAAACGACAACTCCTACTTATATTCATACAAACTTCTTGGTGTTTGCTCAAATCCTAACGTAACAGAAAAACAGATTGAAAAACTTAAATCAAATAAATATAATTGGGTTAAACAAAAAGCTTACAGTGTCACAAAAGAATTTAATGGAATTGACAAATCAGATCGATACGTGCTCTTGGGACTTCTTAACAATCCTAATTTAAAATCAACTGATCACGATTATCAAAAGTTATTAGAATCTACATCTCATTATAATTTTACGTACAAACTTAATGGAGGAAGAGTAGGAATTGAAGAGTATAGTGTTGGTTATATCCCAGAGGAAGATGTTTATGAAGGTTTTCTTGAAGTTGCCCCAAAAGATGAAAATTGGTCAGATTATGTAAGAAATGATTGGTATAATTATGGAGACTCTGAATATGGAGTTACTGATTATGTAGATGAAATTGATGTTTGGTCAGATGATGAATCGAGTATTGCAATACCTACATTTGTATCTCAGGTTCAAAGTTGGCCAAAAAATGAAGGTAGTATTTCCTCAACAATTGGAGAATTTGTACAAATAGTTAGCTCTGGAGAAAATGGACATTGGGACTATCATGAATTTGAAATGGAAAACGAATTCAGACCAGAGAATCTACATCCAAAATACACAGATTCTGAAAGGGCGATAGAGGGATATGAATATGATGATAGTGGTGATTGGATTGATATTGAAGGAGAATTATCTGAAAGTAGTACATCCCATACTGATATAGAGCTAAAGTTAGAAACCGAAAGCGGTCCTGTAGACATCTATTTTGAAGATATTAAAAATGAGATGGAGGACCAAGATTTGAACCCTGAAGATGAAGCAGATGTAAAGTCATATTTTCAAAAACTCATGAAAAAAGAAGGTGGGCTTTAAAATTATCTTCATAAATTTTATATATTACAATATTATTAAATGTTTCATTTATGGATAAATTTTCATCAATCTTTCTAGAACCAGAATCTAAAAAACTGGTCTATTTAACATCAAATAAAATAGAGGACATAACCCAGGAAACTTTAGATAAGAAATTTTACAAAGAAGAGGTCTCATATATACCAGTATTTAAAAGTATCAAAGGTCAACATTTAGGAACTTTTAGCAGAAAAAAATATTTTTTACTGAAACTCAAAAGAAAACGATTTAACCCATTTGAAATCCTAGATGACAAAATTCATGTTGTAGATTTAAATGACAACCTTTTTGATGTTCTAAAAAGATTAAAAGACTCTTCAGGACTTATTTTAAAAATAAATGGAGAACATAAAAAATTCATTTCACCAAGAACCGTTTCAAATTCTTTTGAGCACTATACATCAAAGATTATTTTAATTGAATCAATAGAAATTAAGATAAGAGAAATAATAAAAAAGTATAAAATTAATTTTATTGATTCTCTTAAAATCAAAAATCAACATCATAAAAATAATAATGATGAATTAAAGGGTGTTGATGATTTAACCTTTTTTGATTACAATCTGATTTTTAATGATAACTGGGATAATCTTAAATTTTTAAATCTTGTTTCGAAGTCTGACTTTTTAGTTAATTTAAATGTAGTGTCTCAATACAGAAATGATTTATTTCATTTTAGAAATAAATTAGATTTTGAGGAAAAACCGTTTAAGTATCTAATTAAATACTTAACATATTGAAAAAAGTAATTTACATTGATATGGATGGTGTGATAGTTGATTTTGGCCATCAGGTAGAACTAGTAAATAAAGACCCTAAGATTTTAGATTCATTAAAATCTTCACCTGATCAAATTGAGGGGATTTTCAAAAACCCACCACCAATAAAAAACTCGATTGAATCAATTATTAAACTTCATAATTCAAACTTGTATGATCTTTTTATAGCAACGACAGCACCCTGGAATAATCCTGGAAGTTTTACAGATAAAAGATTATGGATAGAACGTTATTTTGGTGATTTATTCAAAAAGAAAATGTTTATTACCCATCGAAAAGACATGCTAATTGGAGATTATCTAATTGATGATAGACTAGCAAATGGAGCGGGAAATTTTAATGGAAGGTTATTGAGATTTGGTTGGGATTATGAAAATAAAAAATGGAATCATTACAGAGATTGGAATTCTATTTTGAAATTTTTACTCTGAATTTTTTTTTCTCACTTACGACTCAATTTTATCTATAAATAACTTTATTATATCTAGTTTAAAAATTTGTTATAATTCCATATTCAACATTTAAATAAATAAAATTATAACATCAATAATAGCCAAAACTATTTCGGTTAATCACTTTCCAACTTTACAAAGTAAAATAATTGTTATAATTTAATTATTACAATGTACATAACTGCTTTCAAAGCTTGTTTTTATTATATGAAGTATTTTGATGATTTAGTGGTTGACATTTTTTTATTTAAAATACTCACCATTTAAAAAGGTACAAGGAATTAACACTTAATAGGTTCAATATTTGCCCATATAATCATTTAACCACAAAATAATATGGACAATACAACAATAGTAGATCGATTAAAGGCAATTGAAGAGGGTCTAAGGCTCCAAAAGAAGGTTTTTAACACAACTGACCTTCATAGATACACTGGACTATCTAAGAGTACTATTTACAAGCTCACCTCTACTGGTAAAATACCTTGCTTTAGGTGGAAATTTTTTATTTAGTTGCCTAGTATCGCAGAACATTGGTAGTAGTAGATTCCTGGAGTTGACTGTAATTACTTTTTTATTAAAACTTCATTATCCTTGTCGTAAGTATAATTAATAATATCACCGCTTATTAATAGTAAAATAGCTTGTTCAATTGCTTTCAGAGGAACAATAAACCATTCTCTCGGAGTATGCCTAATTTCATTATTATCAAACACATCTATTTCTAAACAAGTATGTCCAAAAAATCTATGAATTAATGACTCAAACTTTTGTGTATTCATATTGTAGCACATCCAAGAAGATTCAACCTTAACAGGAGCCATTAAATAAGTTGGTTCATTTTCTGCATTCCTAATTCTATCTTGAACACTTGTTGATGAATACCCAATTTTATATAAATTATTAAGTGATGCTATTTCTTCTCTTTCACTTAATGATTTTAAGACATAGATATGCCCAGTTTCTTTGTCCTCTTTTGTAATTCCACTAAATGATTCAGTAAACTCCTCAATAACCTTATCTACGTTTTGAGTTACAACTTTTCCGTTTTTATATAGATTCTTTTCAACCGAACGTTTTAAGATATTTGATTCTGTTCCATTTTCGAATATACATCTTGTTCTTCCATCCTTTCTGACCCTCGTGCCATCTTCTTTGTAATAGTCTTCTCTATCATATGTAATGCTTTCCAGTAAGAAAAGAATACCGTTGTGAACATAATAATTACCTTCCCTAAGATTGGATTCTTTAAAGTCAACCAACTTTCTTTTCCCTAATGCCAAATCATCCTGTAATTCTTTAAAGAGATGTTCATACTTATCAAAGTCTTTACATTTAAATCTTTTGCCTAAAAAATCTGCTTTTGCTCTTTCGTAATCCTTTGGTGTATGCTTAAACGTGAATAATCCCTCAGCATCATCTCCTAAAATATCTAATGAGTCATCTCCAAGTATATCATCAATGGAGTTAAGCTCTTTTTTTTCTGTGGTTAGTAATCCGTATTTATCTTGTGGCTCTAAGGCTATCATTTTTTCTTCATTGTCTCTAAGGCCTTTTAGCGTTGAGTAGAGTTTGTATTCTGTTATATTAGAAACATCTGGCTTTGGTTCTCGCTTGTTATTTTCGATAAAGTCATTAATCTCATCAAAAGAAGAAGCTAACCTTTCATCAGAAGTCCGTGCGGCCGATTTTTTTGGTATTATGTTTAATAAACCAAATGGGTCGTTGTCAAAGATTTCTTTTAAGATAGTCTCTTTATCCTTCATTATTTGTAGCCTTTTTGCGTCTTTCTTTTTTAAGATAAATTATACATTCAGCCATTCTTCTTTCCTCTTCACGTGTTGAATTAATATCAGGCTGTCTATTAAAAGTTTTAACAAATTCTTGAATTTTAGGCCACAATATAAGTGCCTCTTCGGCTGTCATATCTATTCTTGTAGCTTCAATAGTCTCTTGGATGATTTTAAGCACCTTAGCTGATACTGATTTTGACAATACTTCAAATGCTTCTTGAAATGGATTTACTCTGTCAATAAGGTCTATATGGATGTCATCAATGTCAACAAATGATCCCGCCATTCTAATAAACCGTTTATCTGCAACTTCCTTTATCGTTCCGTTTTTAATTACCGAATCCACAACAACATGCTGTCTAACCTCTTCTACTTGGTCATCCGTTAAGTCTGGATACTTGGTTCTAATAACTTTTGGTATTAAAACTTTATTAATAACCTCGGGGTCTACGGATGTATCTGGCATCGCCTTTAACATTGTAGTATCTTGAAAAATAGCTGCTTTTAAATCTGTAATATCATCTTCAACAATGTCTTTTACACGTTGAGAACTTGGTTCCTTTAAACCTCTAATTTTTATTTCGCCTGGCTTTGCTTTATCATCATCCGAGACTTTGGTTTTAAAACTCCAGTTAGGCGCTAATACTTGTTCCATCAGAAGAGATGCCGTAATTGCTTTTAGCATATTATTTACAGATAGTTTTACCTCATCATCCTCCGCATTTGGCTGTGCAATAAGGTTGGTAAACTGTGCGTGAGTTTTATTATCACTATCTCTTGTTGCTCTACCAATAATTTGAATGATTTCAGTTAGAGACCCTCTATAGCCAACTGTAAGAGCGTGTTCACAATAAGGCCAGTCAAAGCCCTCTTTAGCCATTCCTAAAGCAATAATGATATCTATATCATCCTCTGAATCTACTGTTCTAAGATAATTTTGAATTAATTCTCGTTCTTTTGTGTCTGTAACTAAATCAGCTACTTTCAGAACCTTTCCATCTGTTTTTCTCTTTACGTGAATAACACCAGTGTCAGTATCTTGCTTAACCACATCCCCTATGGCATCTAAAATAAAATTAACCTCATCATACTTGTCTTTGGTAGACTCGCCTGAGTTTACGCTTGGTATATGAAGTATGGTTTTTTTATCGGTATCCAATACCTCCATAATGGCATTAGTATATCTGCCTTGATAAAAATGATAGCCTATCCCTAAAGTTTTAAGGAAATCATACCCATTAAGCTGCTCGTAGTAATTGTAAGTGACTTTCGTGAACTTCTTTTCATCCTCGGGAAGTAAAATAGGCACACTGTCTCCTCTAAAATAAGAACCCGTCATAGCAACAATATGGGCCTTAGACTTATCCATAATGTTTTTTAAAATCTCACCTAATTTATTATCTCCCGAAACAGATACGTGGTGAAATTCATCAATAGCCAATAGAGTGTTGTCAAACTTTTTTTCATCTAACCCCTCACAAGAAAAACGAAGTGTGGCGTGTGTACAGATTAATATTTGCTCATCATTATCCATAAAGTTATGGAAGGCAGACACCTTACTTTTACTACCATCACTTCCAGGCGTACATAGATTATAATTATCTTTGGGAGCCCAATTAGCAAAGAAGCCAAACTTCTTTAAATCGGTTGGTGCAAACGAACTACCAATAGAACGCTCTGGAACAGCAACAACCACTTTTTTAATGCCTTGATTGATAAGTTTATCCAATCCTAAAAACATTAAGGCTCTGGACTTCCCAGAAGCGGGTGGTGACTTTAATAGCATATACTGAGCATCTCGATACTCAAAGGCACGTTCTTGCATTTCACGCATCCCATAAGGGTTGGTGCTTGTACTATTTCCAGTTTGTT
>Ga0209223_10003560_pt1 | contig 14785 bp, 13 predicted proteins | sample COG_06_FD_184750 | JGI IMG/M metagenome (GOLD analysis project Ga0209223, IMG submission 184750) | Pelagic Microbial community sample from North Sea - COGITO 998_met_06 (SPAdes) (version 2) | ecosystem: Environmental > Aquatic > Marine > Neritic zone/Coastal water | place: Helgoland, sampling...
TTAATCCCTTTGCAACCTCAGCCAATTTTCCAGCAGGTATATATGATAATATCCAAGCAACTGCAAGTATACCAGCTGCAATTATAATCATTCCAACTACACCAAGGGCAATTGCTGCAAGACCAGCACCTCCAGTCGCCATAATAATGGCTCCAATAATACCGACTACAACACCAAATCCAATTAGGGCAACTACTGATCCAAGTACCCATCCCATTGGGACTTCAGTAAATGTAGTTGGTAGAATACTAAAAATCCATGCAACTGCAAGAATACCTACCGCAACTGCAGCCATGCCAACAACGCCCATTAATAAATCTTTTAATGGTAGCTTTCCTACCGTTTTTGTAACTAATACAAACGCCAGTCCAAAAACTGCAAGTGCTAGACCTGATTTAAGCGCCCAAGCTACTGGCGGAGATTTCCATTCATCTACCAAATATTGAAAGATGAAATTAACACCAACTATCGCAAGAGCTACTAACCCAACTGCGACTGTACCTTTGACCATGTCTTTAAAGCTAGTACGTTTTAATGCGTTTGTAATTTTTACGAATCCAAAACCAAATGCAAATATTGCTAGACCTGACTTAATACTCCATTTTAATGGAGGGGCAATCCATTTGCTTCCTAATTTTTCAAAAATATATGAAACTCCAACAATTGAAAGCGCAACTAGAGTGATTCCAGCAACTCCTTTTATCAGGTCAGGTAAACTGACGTCTTCAAGAGATTTAGATAATTTTATAAATCCAAGACCGAATACTAATATCGCTAGACCTGCAGTAAGAGACCATTCTACGGGAGGCGCTGAATCATAATTTACTTTGAATGCACCAAAGATTTTAGCAACTCCAATGATAGCAATTGCCATTAGTGGAAAGACAAATCCTGCCTTTATAATGTCTTTAGTAGACATTCCCTTGGTAGCTTTAATAACTTTAGCAAAAGAGAAAGAAAAGACGTATAACATGAAACCAGTCTGAAGTACCCACATTATTTCAGGAGGTTCAACGAGCTGAGGTGGTAACAATTGAAGCGCCTGGGCAACTCCTGCGATTGCAGCCGTAATCAATATAATTCCAAGCGCTGCCATTCCTATTGTTTTTAAGCCTTGCTTATTAGGACGAATTCCTCCCTTTTTCATTGCAATTACAATCGACGCAAACACTCCAGCCATCGGTGCTAATGAAATACCTATTAAGAATGCAGTTGCTAATTGAAATGGCCCGACTGGTTTTACCAGCTGTAGAATAACAGATGCTGCCGTAATCATTAATACGGATCCGATCATAACAGCAAAGGTCATTCCAAGTGCACTCTTCTGTGAAATTGGACTGGCCGATTTAGCTGCTCCTAACTTATCAAGTGCAAAGTTACCCGCTCTGGCTCCAAGCGATTGTACAGGCCTGAGTTCTTGATAAATTTGTATAAATGCTCTTGTGATTCCGACCATCGCAAATGAAATTGCAATAGCAGTGACTAATTGAGCAGCTGAAACAGGAACAACTCCCTTTAAGAAATAAGAAGACGCTGCAAGCGCCATTGCTGAAAGAACCATAAATCCTCCAATTTTAAAGGCTCCTCCAAGCGACATTCCTCCGCCCTTAGGCGCCTTTCCTTTTGCAGACGCGTTTTCCTTTATTTCTAATAGAATGCCTTTAATGTCTGTAAGAAGTCCGGTTTGTGTTTTTATCTCTTTATATGTATCGTTTGAGTTTCTTACTAACAAAACTACACTATTAACCATCGAATCTATTTTTTTATCAGTAGATTCGGCATAAGCTGCCAGTTTTGTTATCGGACTTAGTAGCTCCGTATGTTGTTTAGGAGACATTAAATTTATTTATGTTTATAATTTAGAAAGTTCAGAGTCTACCTTTCTATCGCCCTTATTCTTAAGTGTATCAAATAAATCTTCAATTACTTCAGGATTTTGTACTAAATATGCAGCAATAGCAGCGATCGCATGTTTACCTAAAGATGCAATAATTTCAGTAGATTTAGCTTCATCTAAAGGTTGAATGTTTTCTTCGTTAATAAATTCTTTGTACTTTTTAACTTCCATTGCATTAATTATTTTATTTTATATATCTAAAAATAAGGGAACGCTAGTTCCCTTACTTAATTACATCTTAGGTACTCTAATATTAGGTACTTTTATATTTGGTGTTTTTATTCCAGACATTGCTCCAGATGCAGCATCATTCTGGCCTTTATTAGCTTCATTTTCTTTTTTAATAAAGTCAACTAAATCTTTAACAAGATAATGGAATTCATAGTACTCCATCCTATCCAATTCGCTTGGTTGAAGATGTAGATGCTTATAAATCCAAAACCTAATCTTAAAGAAGTTCTCCAGAGAGATCTTGAACAATGAATAAAGATTTGATGCCGTCGCGAAAGTTGATAGGAATAGAGGCCTCCTCATCCTCTATAGTAACTATTAGCTCTGGTTTAATTCCTACCTTTACTTTTTCAGCTAGCTTATATAGTAATAAAAATTTACCGTTAGACCAACCATTCATTTCTACTTCAAGTTCAAAGAGTCTTTTTTGATTAAATCTTCTCCAATCAGTAGCAACATACGGTGCGATTTGAATAAGAGATTGGTCGATATTTTGTTCTTTATCTCTGCGTTCTTTAATATACTTTGTAATTTCTTGCATTACACCAATTGATGGTGGACGCATAAAGATTTCACCATAGCTTTTTGTTCTAATTACATAACCTCTTGCTTGAGCATCATAGTACCTTTCAACTTCTTCAGGAATTCTAAAATAGTCAAAATATTCACGCTTAATCTCAACCTCTTGTGTATTACCACTCTTAGAAGTAAAATCTACCTTTAAGCTATTTTCTGGTTCAGGAAAGGTCAAATCACGAATAGAAAGAATCAAGATAAAACGATCCTCTTCGCAAATATCTTTATATGAAACTCTAGATGTTTTAGAACTAACCATTGTACAGGATTCTACGATTGCATTCAGTTTATCATCAACATCTAAGATGCTATTTTCATCAATTGTAGAAAAGTGTCTAATCTCGGCAACTTTTGCGGCTCTAATCTTAAGTACCATATCCGTTGGGTAAAATCTACCTCCAGAAGGCAAACTGTCGCTTGGAACTTCATGCCAGCCGAGTGCTAAATCAGGAGCAATTGCAGTATCTGGCTTAAACTTATCCATATTGATGCTTCCTAATCCATTACGATTTATTGATTCTTCCATCTTTCGAACATCGTTGTCGTTAGATTCTACTTGTCTTTCACGAGCTTCCAATTCTCTTGCAAGTTCTTCACTGTTTTTGTTGTTTTCTTCTATCATTTTTTATCTTGTTTTAGTTTATTGATATGTTTTTTAACTATTGATTCTTGCTCTCCAATGTCCTGATTTTTTAATTCTTTTTGAATCAGGCCTCTGATGAATGCACTAACTGATATTGGCCTTCCTTGATTTAGAATAGCTTCATTCAATATCAATCTATTAACGGAATCAACTTCATCCTCCGTTAAGAGAACTTGAAGTTTTTTAGTTAATTTATGATTTTTTATAGACATAATATGTTGATATTTTAATATGTTTTCGGTGCAAAAAGAAGGGAAGGACCTGAGATCCTTCCCTCATAATAATATTAGTTTAGTTCTTCTGACCAAGTGTCACATCTCCATCCAACTTCAAGAGTTGCTGGATCTGATGATTCATATGATAATTCACCAGTAAATCCAAGTGCTGACGTAATGAAACAGTCTTCAAGGGTTATCTTTCTATAGATGTCTCCAGCTCTGTTAAATTGTACGATAACTAGAGTTCCTACGTAATCCTTTTTAAGACCCATCTCACCAGTTTCTGGGTTATATTGTTTTCTGTACCATTCTCTTAACGTTTTATAAACGTAAGCCTGGTTTGAATCATTCAAGTTCAATGAAAAGTTTACAGTGACATCAGTCGCAGTTCCATCAGGCATACCTGCGTATGATCTAGTTGCAAATTTATATTTTTGCTCGACTGCTGAAACTTCTCTGTAAAGTGATTCAAGTCCTGAAATTGAATTGACATGTTGTAAAAGAAGGTCTGCTCCTGCTACTCCGTCTGGAGGAAGAATACTTACTTCAAACAAGTTAGCCTGTACTGGCTCAAAATGTTTGCTCTTTTTACTTGTCTGGTCTTCTCTATAATGTGGTAAAGCCATGTTATTGTTTCTTTATTTTATTTTATATATCTTGATTATCCAAAGTTACCTGCTTCGATATCTCCAGTATTTAGAACTGTTACTCTAGATACTAAGATTTCAAGACCTTTAACTGGTTCAACGTAAGTATCTAGGATACCCATGTTGTTATCAATTACTTCAGTTGTGTTGTTAGTCGTATCCATGATATTTCTATAGTCATAAATACCTTGATCAGTTTTTACTGATTCCATGAATGAGTCAGCAAGTGTCTTGATTTCAAGTCTTGTCTGAGCTGTATTAAACTCGAACAAGTAGTTTTGCAAGATTGCTGCTAGACCATCTTCGATGTAAATCAATACCTCTCTTACGTGTGCTGAAGAAAGTGCTGACTGTACGCTTTGTTGTGATGTCTTATTACCTTTAATAACAATACCAGCTCCTCTTTCGAATACAATCGGGTTAATACCAAATGGCTCTATGTAGTCTCTGTCGTTTTTATCAAATGCATATTCAACACCTTGAACTCCACTTCCTCCAACTGCTCCTCTTCTTGGACCTGCAACGATCGACCATGGTAATGAATCAGTGTACTTATCAATATAGTTGTTTGATACGTAAGCTGCAGGTGGAATAACTTTTATTTTTCCATTCTCAAGTACATTTAGACCTGGTCCATAATAGAATCCATAACTAGCTCCTTCATTAATCGTAGGAAGAGTATATAGTGCTTGTGGATTTAGGTTTAAGTTACCTCCATCTGGAATATAGCGAGTTTTGAATTCTCCAGTGTTTTCGTCTAAGAAAGAAGGATTTGTAGATGCCTTAAATTCTTTTACCGTCGGAGCATTTAGAATCGCTGAAACATTTTGTCTTTCTTTTGCAAGAATTGTAAATTGTTCTTTATTTAAGATTCCATTAGCAGGCTCGTATGAACCAAACGTATCTACAAGGTATCTGAACGTGATTGCGTCTTTATCGGATAAAGTGTTAGCAACTCCAGTACCAGGTACCAATACGTCTAATAATTCTTTGATAGTTTTTTCGCTATTTTCAGCACCTTCAAGTACGAATACTTTATATGCGTCTGAGGCTGCATTGAACGATCCAAGAGCATATTCTGGTCCAAATCCTCCAGCGTGATTAGTTTCTCTATGTAGAATAAATGTGTATGTGTATCTGTCGTTAGCTCCTCCATTAATTCCCATCTCAGCCTTTCTTCTGATCTCAAGAATTCTTGCAAGTTTATCTGATCCAACAACTGGAACATACATTCCAACTTTGATATTGTCTTTAATTACTGTAGATTCTGGTGCTCCAGCAGTTGCAGTGTAAACCCATTTGAATTCACCAGCAGTTGCTGCATTTTCAAAGCTCCATCCTGGAATATCTGCAGGGAATCTTACTACTCTTTCGTTAACTGCAATTGAGAATACATCAAACGCATCCTGTGCTACTGATTCGTATGCAGTTAGTGGAGAGTTAGATCCTGTTAAATCTTCAAGATTAGAAGAGAAAGGAACACTTCCAGCTGGAACAACTGTTACTTCACTTCCATTATCATTTACTGAAAGAACTTCAACAAATTCTCCAGAGTTAGCGCTTGGTAAAAATGTTCCAGATGCAAGGTCTCCAGCAGAGAATGTTCCACTGTATGTTAGTGTTAAGTTACCTCCAACTTCAGCGGTAGTATATGTAGCTCCTGTTGAAAGCGCATTAAAGTTTTCGTATTTTGATTTACTGATGTCTTCAATACATACAACAACAACATCTTGTATTGCTAGTGACCATGATTCGTCGGCAACTGCAACTGATTCAATTTTAGTATATTCTCCATCGATTGAAGCATATAAGAAGCTTCCTACTTCAATACCATTGCTAACCATCGTACTGTAGTCTGATAGAGAAACATTTTTAATTGTCATTGTATCTCCACTAACTTCGATTACTTTTTCAAAAGCTGCAATTGAATGTCCCTCGTTAAAATTTTGAGGAGTCTGTTGAATTACAACATGAGATAGTAATTCATAGTCTTGGTGGATATCGAATGCTTCACCTACAAAGTCAATTCTATCAAGTGCATCTTCATTAACAGCACAGAAAAGTCCTGTTCTTCTTGATTCTGCGTTAATTAAAGTTTCAATGTAGTACATTCTACCTTCATTATCCTGAAAGTCTGGAATTAATGAACCGGTATATTTTGCTTCTAGAGTTACTTCTCTTAGGTTAGCAAATGATCCAAATTGTTCAGGAATAATTCCGTTTGTATTAAAGTAGTTTCCATAAGTTGGATCGTTGTTTAACTCAGAAGTAACGAATCTTCCTTTAAATACAAATACATCAACCATATAGTCTGAAATGTAATCTAGATCGTCAAGACCTACAGGTACATTACCTTCACCATACCATTCTCTTGCAGTAACGTTAAAGCCTCTTGTATCTTCAGCCTGCTTTACTACTATCGTAATAGGATCTTGTTTAATGTTTGTAAATGTAAGTGCGTTATCAGAATCTTCTGAAGTGTTTCCAGCAAGATCCAGTAATTTTGCATCTTCTGGAATCCAAAATTTATCTCTATTAAATACATTCTTATAGAGATCGGTTCCTTCGATTGCAATGTTATCTTGCTGAGAACCATTAGTAGTAGGAGACGCCCACCATAATTTATCTGTATCGTTTGATGATGTAAGGTTCATCGCAATGATTGGACCTCTGCTCAAAGTTTCGATAGCAGATCTGTGGAAGTACATTCCTTTTCTTTCTAATGTTTTGTCAACTGAACCAAAAACTTGAATAAATGTTTCTACGTCTTCGATGAAAACTGGTGTATTGTAAGGACCCTTTTTAGAGTGACCTACAACCAGTCTAATCGTTTCTGCAGGAATACTTACAGTTTGTGATTTGTCAAATTCAAGACGGTAAACACCTGAACTCTTAAATTGCTGTAATTGAGGACTTAATGCCATAATTTTATCTTTTTATTTTTTTTCGTATAGTATATATCTCTTACAATTTGCTTTTATTTAATCAAATCATAAATATCATATTGTAAGTCTCCGTCGCTATCCATATCTTTATATAGTATCTCTTCCATCTTTGCGTGTAGATTGAGATCGACAAAGTCTAAAAGCTCTTCTATATAATCGGCATAGTCAGTAGTATTAAAGAATTCAGTTGCAGTAATGCATGTCATTATAAGGTCATCATTTCCCATTTGGGCTCCATAACTACCGTTAGGAAGGACTCCAAATAGACTTGCCTCTGTTACTGTTTCTTCATCTGTTATTTCAATTCTATTATTCTTATATAATTTAGAAAAGTTTTGACAAAAGATTGCCTTATTATCTGCCTTTAACTTAATTCCGGGCTTTAATGTTCTTGCGTCATGTCGGTGTCTAAATCTAATTAACATCTCTTCATCAAAATCATTTCTCTGTGGAAATACAGTTCTTAAATATTGGAAAAGTACAGTACCGTATGTATTGAACTCGACGACCATTTTTACGTTTTCATTGTAGAATATGTCGATTGCAAGAGTGTACAATACCTTCGCAAAGTCTTCGATTACGTGTTCATTACTTCTAAACCGTGCAACTTGTTTTAATTTAAAAAAGTCATACATCGCTCCTGGATTTTGAACATTTTCAATTTCTTTAAGTTCCATTGGTGAAATTTGAAAGATGTTAATTACTGAATAGTCTCCACCATTTCCTTCAGCAATATCGACATCAAATAGCCAAAAGCTTTCACTAAACCTCGCGTCTTCGATATCAAAGTTAGGGTCCCACTTTAAGAATCCCTCAACATCAATTCCAATATTTTCAAATTCATCTAATTCTTGATGTACGTATTTTTGCATTCTCTTTCGCATCTTCTTTAAATCAACAGGATCCATCAAGAGGTTTGAAGAACTTACAAATTCATTACCATATTGTTTATTAAAAGCCTCGATTGAACCAAGGTTTCCAAGTTCTCGTTGGTACCATGCATCGTCCCTCTCTGGATGTTCCCACCAGTCGATTCGCATTGATGTGTATTCATTATCTCCTCTCTCGGCAGCAGCATAGATTTCGTAGAACTTATTAAATCCATTTGGAGTAGATGTAATTGTAAGTCTTGATACTTTAGATGCCGAAAGCGTAGGATAAACGTTTTCATAGAACGAGTCTGCAATCGACGGGTGGATGTGTGCAAACTCATCAATATAAAGGTTGTGGATTGTAAAGCCAATACCAGCCTTAGCAGTTGTAGACTGTCCAATTAAACGACATCCATTATCGCAACGAACATTCATTACGTCATACTTAATAATACCAGGCTTCATAAAGAACGGTAGGTTCTCAAGTACGACCTTTGCCTTATCAATAATCTCCTTGGTAGTATCGCTTTTATTTGCAAGGAGTAGTGTATTCTTATCAGTGTTAAATGTTACATACCACGCATTATAAATTGATGCAGTGACTGTTTTACCCATTTGCCTTGACGCAAGTACAATATTAAAGCGTTCGTGCTGAAAATTACGTAGCATTCTTTTTTGATACTCGCGTAATTTTACCCTTCTGATCCCGTCATCAGTCATTACAACTGCGTACTTTTCAGCAAAGTAGACAATATCTGTTGCACATCTTGCAAGTTCTGCTATCTCATCGTCGGTATATTCGAATACAATATTACCCTTACGTAGAAACTGTTTACCTTCATAAAATGGCATCTTAACTTTAGGTCGATAACCCTGGTCAAGCGCCAATAGCAGGTCATTAACCTGTTTTGTTGACCATACAATTCTATCTGACTGTATGTCACCCTCCTCTTTCGGGATCCAACGATTATCTCCTACATAGTCGCTCATTATTCAGTCTCGTCTATTTCTATATCAGTAATATCTTCCTCTACCTTTCCACTCTTAATTCCAGCCTGAATCGCCGACATTAAGTCTTTAGTACCTCTTTGAATATTTCTATCATTTGAGTCTCCTCCTGATTCTTCAATTTCTCGAGTATCGTCTCTCTTTTTATAGATTTCAATATCGCGTGCAATTCTCTTGGTAGATTCTTCAGCTGCCATTAGATACATTGTTTGAGATTTAATAATATCTAACATTGATTTCTGTAAAGTAGCAAGTACTTCAAACATACGGGGTGCAAGTTCTCCAGATTCAATAGTTTCAAGTAATGTCGTAAGTGCTCTTTCTCCAGCCTGTAGTTGGTATATCAAAGAAGACATAGTCATTTCGTCCATCTTCTTTTTGGCTGCAATATATTCGTCTTTCTCAATTATATCAGCATCTAAATAGAACTTCATCAAACTAGTAATGGTTTTCTTTGCCTTCTTAGTTGATTTTTCTTTTATGTCTCTATAATTAACTGGAGGAAGTGAAGACTGTTGTTTAACAAGTCCTGCTTCTGGCGGATCCTGTTCTACATCTAATGTTTCTGCTTCTCCTATTAAATCATCAAGTTCTTGACGTATTTCGTCGGCTTGATCTCTTATTGTTCTTTTCTTTTCGCTCATATATCGTGATTTACAAGATATGTATCAAATTTATCTTGGGTTGCTATATCTTCTTAATCTAAATGATGGGATCGAGTTATCAATTAAAATAGCAAGATCCGAGTCTCTAACGACATATTGTTGCAGTACATTTATATGCTGCTCTTCTTCAATTACTTTTTCAAATAGTCTAATGTTGCTTATATGAAGAGGTGCTGCAGAGAGGCTCCATCCCTTTCCAGTATTCCATTCTTGTGGTCCTCCTAAGTCTATTACCTCGTTCATTAATGGAGTAATAGTATCTGACCTTTGTTGTGGAAGATTTCTATTTGAATCAGGATCTAATCTATAAATATTAACCCCAAGCTCATTTGTACCATTGTTAAGATTAAGTACCATTCCATACCATACATTATTCTCAAGAGGGTTTGTGTATTCTAAAATCTTAGTTTCACCATTTATTCTGAACTTAATTCGATTTTTACTAGTTGATGCTGAAAAACCAATGTTTATGTCTTCGGCAGATGCGCCATCAATAAATGTATAGTATTCAGTATCTGTTAGACTAAATTGAGGTCTAATCCATGATGTAATCGCTAAATTGCTAGTCGTGTTTAGAGCGGATTGTGCATTATATGTTAACACGAATCTTTCTCCTTCTATTTCCTTGTTATTTAATTCATAGTGGTTTTTTGAAATTAGGGTCCACTTGTTGCGAATTTCAGCGTCTGCTATCTTAAGATCTGGATGTTTACTAAATCTAATATCGTCTTCAAGTTCTTGATAAACAGTCTTGTATTGTTGAGGTTTCGTAACCTTTTCAAATTCTTGTTGGATCTCTTCTCCAAATATTTCCTCTACTCCTACTGTTAAATCATTAACCTCTTGCTCAATATCGCTATCAATATGAATCGAACTTGTCCTGTCTTCCCATTTTCTAAGTTGAACTCTCCAGTATGTCATTGTCATATTGAATTCATCAGCTAGAGAAACTGTACTAATCTCGTACATTCTATTAATAAGAGGAAAATAGAGATAGTCTCTGCTTCTTGGTTCCTTGCCTATTCCGAATGCACTAGTGAACGCTTCTCCGTTGATATGAATTTCAAACTCTTCAAAATCCATTCCGAAAATATCGAAGTTAAATTCTCTTGTTGGAAAAGAATTGTCAGGAACCATAATCTTAATGTTAGACTCATCAACAACATTATAGAGAGAATATTCTTTAAGAATTACATCTCTACTTCTTTGATCCGGTTCTACTCTAAAGTATTTTACATCATGCCCAAACATTTGATTTGAAAGTGCACTAAGCTGTCGATAGATAGCGGTTGGCTTTTTTATTGCATATGGATTCCAAACATCATCCGTACATTCAGTTATAATATTTGCACATCCATCCATTGCATAGGGATCACTACACTCTTCGCACCAGTTTGGACAAGACTCAATGATACCTTCACTTGTTTCAAGTTCAAATGTAATACTAAGCAGGGATATTGAATGTCCGTCTGACAATCTATCAACCTCTAGTCTAACATCTAACCAAAGTGGCTGTGTACTGTCAAATTCTTTACCAATCAATCCATTAGAATCACTAACAGTATCAAGGTCTCTAAATTCGCTCATTTCACCTCCATCTGGAAGTTCACTTTGGGACCATCTGTATTTGTAAGTGAAGTAATTATTAGCGGTTTCTGGTAGGTAGAAGTTAAATTGACCTCCAATTGGAGCAGCCTCAGTAATTGTAAATTGATTCGGGTAGAGAACTTGATCAACTTCAAAGATTAAATTGCCAATAATAAATTTATCTCCGGTTTGAAAGTTTAAATTTGTTCCTATTCCTTCTACTAGGGTACTCTCTTGAGCGAACTCAAGCTTACCTACTGTATTTGAATTGCTAATACCTGCTAGAATGCTCCAATCCGTAACTCGAACCACATTTAGGTATGGTTCTTTTAGTCTAGCAATAAAAGTATCGCCTATTTGATTTGCTGTGAAATTGTTTACCATTACTTTTTAATCTTATCTTGAGGTGTGAATACTTCTCCAGCCAACCAGCTAGCAACAAACCCTGTTAGTGAAACAAAGTAAACTGCCAAATCTGTAAGGCTTGCGCTAAACCAGATTGCCGCTCCTCCAGCAATAGCCCAGATAGCGACAACGACATAAATCATAATCTCTCTTCTGGAACTTGGTCCTGTTTTTAAGATTCCTGTTTTATCAGAAGGTCTCTTTGATTCTCCCCAAATATAGGTTGCTACATATGCTGTTAATGATCCAAAGTAGACTGCAAGGTCTTTTAGATCGGCGTTTTTAAAGGCTCCTAGGATTCCCATCACAACCCAAAGGATTACCGTGATATAAACTAGTCCTTCTCTCTTTCCAAGATTCGACATAATGATTCAAGATCTTTTTCTTTATATATCTGAATCATAATCAGTAATCACTAACACTTCTGGGTTATCGTTCTCATATGGTTCGAGAACATCAATCATTGGCATAATTGCCTCTGCGTTTTCACTTGTGTTATGCTCGGTTAGGAATATATCAAGAGACTTAAGCATGTCTCCAAGTTTAATTACACCGTAATGTTTATTATTTTTTAGAATTCCCGATCTTAATAGAATTGAATTAACGATTGGAAGCTCATGCTTGCTAAAATAATCAAACGTTCTAAAAGTCCCTCTAATTACCTTAATTGAAAACTTAATGGTCTTCATTTCATCAATCTTGACTACTCTAGAATATCCTGCATTTTTAATTAGGTCTATTTTTACCCACCTTAGATTCTTAATGTCTTCAAGCATTCTCCAAATAAAATATGCCGAAGTTGCCTCTTTATAAATCATTGAAGTCTCTATAGATTGAAACTTATTGATTTCGCTTCTAAAATAGGTTAGCAAAATAGAACGTAGGCTGGCTGCCTCGACAAGAATTGAATTATTGTCAAGATTTTTATAGTTTGGAGTTTTCTTAATTAAACTCCAAATCCTGGCATCTATTGAATTGTATCGGTAGAGTACAATGTCAGTTACCTCACTAAAAGTATCATTACTTTGTGTAAACATTAATTTGCTTTTCTATTTTCATTAGATCTGCATATAGGCTTTCCTTTGCAAACTTCTTCATCTCTTCAAACTCGCGGTTTCCTATTTCATTTTTATCCATATAAATCTGAATCGCAATTGGATCGGGAGTATATTTATCAGCAACATCCTTTGGTGCCTTTTTAGTTTTAGTGTATATCCATCCTGGAACACTTTTAAATCTAGAAGCAACCAAAGACCAGCATTCAACAACATTACCTCCATCGATACCATTAACATTAAATGCCTGGGCGTTTGTAGGATATTTAATAGCAAAAAAGCGATTAATCATAAAATGATGTCGCTTTTTATTTACCTGTTTTATTTTTTTATAGTCTGCTGGCCTTGTAAATAGAATTTTTACAAAGTCAAATAGTTTGGTTTCGTCTAGCATATTAAAGATAATTCCTTAAAATAAGTTATTTAAGTTTTTAGTCATCGGCTTTGCATTTGTTTCTTTTTCAGACGACTTTTTTCCAATTTTCTTAATTGGTTGTTTTTCTTCTGGAATATCCATGTTTGCAAATGGATCTGCTCCAGCAGGAGCGTCAGATCCTTTTAACCAATGACTTTCTTTAAGAATTTTATCTTTATCAAACAATACTCGCATATTATCAACAGCACCTTCCCATTCCGAATCTATTTCTTTATAAATAGCTTTTTGAATTGCATCTGGTATGATTCTATTATGTAGAACCATTAATGAGATGTTATTATTGAGACTACTTTTAATTAAATTCTTTGAACCTTTAGCAACAACCCTGTATATTATTTCAGAAAGATGCGTCTTCTGTTGGTCTGAGAACAGGTAGTCAATTGTAAATTTGTTATCAAATTCTTTAGTATATTGTTCCCATATTTTAGTAGCTATTTTATCGGTGATAGAGTAATTACGAAGCTTTCCATTCTTCATCTCTTTTTGCCATGTTACTACCGATGGAATATTATCACTAGAGTCTCCTACTAGAATTTTCTTAAAAATAAACTCTTCACAGTCTACTTCATTAATATCGATCTTATTTTTATTAATCCACTCTAGTATATTATATTGATATTCGTCTCGGCCAACATGAGATCCTCCCATATTAAAAAGAAGCTCATCATTACTTAACTTTTGAGAAGCCATTAATTCCATATCTTCTTTAAAACCTTGATATGCATATAATTGCTTTTTGCTGTTCCAGTACCAAATCGTATGCGCATCGTTTGCTTCTGATCTATTTACTAACTGAATTAAATCTTTGTCTCCTGTCCAAACAATGCAGCTTTTACCTCTGTCATTTAAGGCAACTGACCATCCAAAAATAACATCATCTGCTTCTGCGCCTTGTGTTTGCTGTATGGTTACTCCATGTGATTTAAGGATTTGCTGAAATTCTTCATATATTGAATATACATTAGACCACTCAACTGAGCTATCAGGCTTACGTGTACCTTTATAGTCTGATTCAGGGTAAAGATCTTTTCTCCATGACTTTGAGTCAATTGCAACAACAATATCATCAACGAAGTATTGCATCTTTCTTATCTCAGAAGCAAAGTCAATTGCAAGCTTGCGCATAAACTGTCCTTTTGAATTCTCATCTCCTAATAGTTTACCGTTCTTAGGTCTAGGCAAGACAAAAAGTCTGCTGTAGACAAAATAGTTTCCGTCGATTAATAGTGTATGTTTTCCCACTTTCATTGTTTATCTTATTTTATAGATTAAATATAATCATTTTTCATGACATATAAAAATCTAGAATCATTTATTTTACGCAGACTTTATAATAGTCTGTAAGGAATATACACAGCTGAGCATTGTTATAACTGGATCAATAACATGTACTCTTTGTGCTTGATGTTGAGCTACTGTTATAATAATCTGAGGAATGTGTTTAACGCTTTGTTGTTTTTCCTGCTGTATGTATTCTATAAACTCTGAGCCTAATGCCGCAAGTATATCATCAATTCTATTGGCATAATTGCTTACTAGCATTTGATAGTTTTTAGCTGGATCTGTTTCATTAAAGACCAGTTCAAATACATCTTTAAAT
>Ga0209223_10003561_pt1 | contig 14785 bp, 31 predicted proteins | sample COG_06_FD_184750 | JGI IMG/M metagenome (GOLD analysis project Ga0209223, IMG submission 184750) | Pelagic Microbial community sample from North Sea - COGITO 998_met_06 (SPAdes) (version 2) | ecosystem: Environmental > Aquatic > Marine > Neritic zone/Coastal water | place: Helgoland, sampling...
GGTGCAATGGACATTCACTTTGCGGCTGGTAAATCTAACTACGAAGATGATTCGCCGCACATGACGTTAGACTCCAGCGGTAATGTTGGTATTGGTGTTACTCCAGAGTCTACATGGGATAGTGGCTTTAATGCTTTACAAGTAGGCAGTAGAGGTGCTTTGTGGTCTGCTACTGGGGCGTCTGGAACATGGCTTACTCGTAATGCTTATTATGATGGCACTAATTTCAAGTACGTAGCTACTGATGAGGCATCTGCTTATGAACAAGGTCCTGACGGTTCACACAGATGGTCTAATGCATCGTCTGGCACTGCGGATACTACTCTCACATTAACAGAAAGCATGCGCATAGACTCCAGCGGTAACGTGGGTATTGGTACTAGTTCGCCTAGTGCTACGTTAGAAGTAGACAATGGAGCTGAAGGAGAATACTTTATAGCTGGAGGAGACAACGCGTCAAACGGTCGCTCCATCCGCTTTACAAGCTCAACCTCAAGCGCTGGTAGTAACGGCGCGCTACACACTATAAAAGCTAATAGTACGGCTGGTGAACTTGCTTTTGCTAACGGCAATGGCAACATAATGTATTTAGACTCCAGCGGTCGTGTGGGTATTGGTACGGCTAATCCTCGCGCCCTTAGTCACGTTTACCTGACAGGTGGCGGTAGTGATGACTTCAACACTTTAGTTACAGCCTATAGACCAAACAGTGTCTGGGAAGATTTAAACGCAGACACAACAGATTGGCAAATCTTTGTCGATGCTGGTGATATGCAGTTCCGTTATGGAGATGCAAGCACAGACACCAAACTTACCTCAGAAGCCATGCGCATAGACTCCAGCGGTAACTTGCTTGTGGGTACTACTGTAGCAGCTGGCAAAGTAACTATTAACAGTCCTTCTAATGACGGCTTAAACGTATCAACAGGTGCTGACCGCCTTGTCATGATAAGCAAGCGCGGAAATGATGGCGGCCACATTCGTTTTCAAAATTCTGCTGGCACTACTGCTGGTAATATTAATGTTACTGGAACGACAACAACCTACACCTCAGTATCAGACGAACGCCTTAAAGAAAACATCACAGACGCTGATGACGCAGGAAGCAAGATAGATGCTATCCAAGTACGCAAGTATGACTGGAAAGCTGATGGCTCTCATCAAGACTACGGCATGATTGCACAGGAGTTACTTGAGGTAGCACCAGAGGCTGTGTCAGTACCAGAAGACTCAGAAGAAATGATGGGTGTGGACTACTCAAAATTAGTCCCAATGTTAATCAAAGAAATACAATCACTACGCAACCGTGTTGCACAATTAGAGGAATAACATCATGGCAGTAACTTGGACAATCTCAACACTAGAACGTAACTCAGCAGACAACGGCGTAACTGTAGCCCATTGGCGTTGCAGCAAGACCGAAGGCGACCACACAGCAAGCTCTTATGGCACTTGTGGCTTTACACCTGACGTAGAGAAAGCAGGCTTTGTAGCCTTTGACGCTCTCACTGAAGAAGCTGTCATTGGCTGGGTACAAGAGTCTATGGACGTAGAAGCTCTGGAGGCTGGTTTTGATGCACAGCTTGCTGAGATGGCTGCACCTGCTTCAGTAGTTGGTACACCTTGGTAGCATGAAGCTGGTCTTTGCGTTGATAGTTCTGATCGACGGTACTGTTGACGCAGAGGCCACTAGCTACTGGAAAGGTTTAGCCAGATGCCGCTGGTATGCTGAAGAACTAACAATACAAGGAACTAGACGCAAGTATCACACACCCGTACACGCTTACTGCAAGCCGGTGTATGTAGACCCAACAAAGGTGGTTATTTATGATTGATCCTATATCTGCCGTTGCAATGGCTACAAGCGCGTACAAGACCATTCAGAAGATGGTAGAGCTGGGTCGTGATGTAGACGATACTCTGGGTCAGGTGGGTAAGTGGTACTCAGCTGTCTCAGACTTTAACGAGGCCAAGAAGCAGGCTGAGAATCCCCCGCTGTTTAAGAAGGTCTTTAACGGCAAGTCGGTTGAGCAAGAAGCTCTCGATGTTTATATGCACGAGAAGAAGATCGCAAAGCAGGAGAAGGAGTTGCGTGATTTGCTCCGCTTAACTTACGGTCCAGATGGCTACAAAGAGCTGCTGCATATGCGTAAGAAGATCAAGCTACAACGAGAGAGAGCAGTATATGCTCAGGCCAGAAAGCGTAAAGCCCTGATCTGGAATAGCATATCAATTTCGGTAATAGGCTTGATGTCGTATTGCTTGTATTTACTGATTACTTTAATTTTGGAGCGAATCTAATGGCTACTCAATCTTTGGGACTGAAAATGTCCACACCTAATGTTATGTTTGACATCGCCAGGGGCAACTTTCTTGGCGCAACTGCTGTAAACATATTTGGCATCAATCGAGAAGTTGGTGTAGATTACGAAACCATTTGGGATGATAGCGGGAGTTATGTTTATCCATCATCAGCAGTTGTAATGAGCCTTTCCTCTACTTCTTCAGCCGATACTATGGACGTACTAGTTGATGGTTTAGACGCTGATTACAACATATTGCAGGAAGTTGTAACTCTTACAGGCACTTCTCCTGTAAATACCAGTAATTCATTCTTTAGAATTAATTCCTTAATTATCGCTCAAGGTTCAAACGTTGGTGGAATATCTGCATCTAACGGCGGCACTGTATATGGTTATATTGGGCCTGATTTGGGAATTAGTCAGTCTAGTGTTTACACGGTTCCGGCTGGACATTCATTCTATCTCTTTAGGATTGACGTAAATTCTGCAACCACAAACGGCAATAAGTATTTGTATATTAGGAACGTTGTCACAAGTGAGTGGGGTAGAACGATTCGAGCATCTGAGGCAACCTTTGCGGTTTCTCAGGTTAGCTATGACAGACAAATTCCATTTAAAATAGCAGCTAAATCAGATTTCTCATTTGAGGCTAAGTCAAGCTCAAGTACAAATGAGATTGCTATATTTATGGAAGGCGTTTTGATGCGTGATAGTTAATGATATAATCGGTGTTCAATTAACCTTTATAGCACTAGGAATAATCAAAATGGCATCAGTCCAAGAAGCTCTATTAAAACTCGAAGCTCATGAACGAGAATGTGCTGTAAGGATGCAGTCAATAGAAGAGAAGTTTAAACGCATAGAGAAGCGTTTTGATGAAGGATCTGCCAAGTTTGATAAGTTTGATTTAATTACAAGAAGCATGTACGTATTAATTATCGGTCTTTATTGTATTGAGAAGGTAATTTAATGAGCATATTTACTGCCCTTATTGGACCAGTTGCTGACCTTGGCAAAACATTCCTGCAAAACAAAGCAGAAGAGAAGCAAGCCAAACACCAGGCAAAGATGTCAGTCATACAGAACGACGCTGACTGGGAAAGCAAGATGGCAGATGCGTCAAGCAATTCTTGGAAGGATGAGTTCTGGACTATTGTTCTATCAATCCCCGTCTTTATGGTTGGCTACGCTATAGCGGCAAATGATGTATCAGTGATTGACCGAGTTTCTACCGGGTTCGAAGCACTGGAAAAATTACCCGAGTGGTATCAGTACCTATTGTTCATTGCGATAAGCTCCAGCTTTGGTATTCGCGGTGCTAGTAAATTAATGGAATTACGCAAATGAGATACTTTAACCGTTCAGACTTTAATTGCCAGCAAACCGGAAACAATGAAATGTCTGATGATTTCTTGATGAAACTTGATGACCTGCGTCACGAATGCGGGTTCCCGTTTATTATTACATCTGGCTATCGTGACCCAGAGGGCCACAGCATCGAAAAAGCCAAGTCTACGCCAGGCACCCACGCTCGCGGCATTGCCGCAGACATTAAGATCAATAATGGCGCAGAAGGCTACATAATCGTCTCTGAGGCACTTAAGGCCGGTTTTACAGGCATTGGTGTAGCTAAGACGTTTATTCACTTAGACGTACGCAAAAGCGTCCCTGTTATCTGGTGTTATTAATTTAACATTTTAGTTGATATTATAATCACTTTTGATTATATTGTTGTTTCTTTAATAGGAGATGACAATGAAATCAAGCGAACAAATCAACGAACTAGCGACTGCACTATCTAAAGCTCAGAGTGACATGGGCGGTGCTGTAAAAGATTCTGCAAACCCTTTCTTCAAGTCTAACTATGCCGACCTAACGTCTGTGATTAAGGCCATCAAACAGCCTTTTGCTGACAACGGCTTGAGTTACACGCAATTCCCCATAAATGATGAATCAGGCATTGGAGTATGTACTCGCCTGATGCACAGTTCTGGCCAGTGGCTTGAGATGGGATACACCCTTCCGGTTGTTAAGCGAGATCCCCAGTCTGCATCTGCGTCTGTGACCTACGCTCGTCGCGTGGCTATATCTGCTATGGCAGGAATTCCAACTGCTGATGACGATGCAGAGTCTGCAATGATTCGTGGTGATGATAAGAAAAAGATCACTCGCAGTCAGGGAATGATTATCCGTGACTTAATTACCGAAACCGGCAGCGATTACTCGAAGTTCTGTAAAGCGTTTAAATGCGAAACAGTTGATGACCTGTTAAGTGGTCACTTCGACCGAGCTGTCGCTGCACTTAAGGCAAAAACAAAATGATTATTCTTGACCATGAGCAGGGTACTGAAGAATGGCTTGCTGCGCGATTAGGCAGGCCATCCGCTAGTAGCTTTTCTAGGCTGATTACAGGCTCTGGAAAGCCTTCTAGCTCTGCTGATGGGTACATCAATCAACTAATCGCAGAACTCATTACAGGCGAATCTGGGCCATTCTACATTAACGCTCATATGGAGCGTGGTAATTTGCTTGAGCCAGACGCGAGGGAGATGTACGAGTTCATATCCGGCAACGATACACTGGAGGTTGGTTTTATTGTTGACACAACCTTTAGCTATGGCTGCTCACCTGATGCCCTGGTAGGTTCTGACGGTGGTTTAGAGTTGAAATGTCCTGCTGCAAATACGCAGGTCGCATACTTACGCGATCCCACGGCTGGGGTTAAGAAGTACTGGCAACAGCTACAGGGTTGTCTGTGGGTAACAGGACGAGATTGGTGGGACTTTATGACCTACCATCCAGATCTTCCGCACACTTTAGTGCGTGTAGAGCGCGATAATGCTTATATCGCAAACTTGGCTGAGGAAGTAACCAAGGCCGTTAATGTAATAAAAACCGAAGTGGAGAAGCTAAAATGAAAGTAGGAATATCTGTAAGAATTGACGTTACAAAGATCGACAAGTCACGATTGTATAAAGGTGCTAAAGGAACTTATCTTGACCTGACTACCTTTGTGGACACTGATCAACAGGACCAGTATGAGAATAACGGCTTTATCAGTCAAAGCCTGACTAAAGATGAGCGTGAAGCTAAATATCAAACGCCAATCCTTGGCAATGTAAAAGTCTTTTATACTGACGGCGCAGCTAAAGCACCGGCCATTGCGTCAAACCCAACTATTGAAGAAATGGACGAAGATATCCCATTCTGATTTAAAAAACCCCCCTACGGCACAAGTGCTTTCGGGGGGAAACCATAGGAGAACAGGTCGGGGGAACCTGCCTAAACACAATAACACAGGACATTAAAATGACAAATGCAGGCAAATGCGTTCGAGTAGCTCAGGCTATGCGAGACATATCAAGTGCTAACCTAGCCAGGTTGAGTGGAGTGCAGCCTCAGCAGGTTATGAGGTGGCGCAAGCAGGAAAACATGAAGCTACATACTATGCAGCAGCTTTGCATTATCTTTGAAATGGGATTGGATGAGTTTTCTGCGTTAGACAAATAAATAAAACCCCCTGTTACGGGGGCTTTACTTTTCCCTACTGCTGAGGGATACTTGTTGTGCGAAGAACAAGAAAGAAAGGTAAGTATAGCTATATGATCTTATAGCGTCCACACCAACTCCTTTCTTATTTTGCAAACAATGTTTGGGCTTTAGGCTGGCGGTTCCTTAAATTAAACGTCAGATACAGGGTTGACCCTCCCTACAGAGCCTCAGAAGCGTCTCGGTTGATGCTGATGAATAGTTTGGATACACGATACAGACATTGTTTTAACCGCTAAGTCGCTTTGGCCCTTAGTTCTTAAATTTTACTTTTCGAAGTAAAAGGGTTTATAACACCTGTTAATTAATGAGTTTGTAATATGGTTATACATGAACTTAAAACATGTACACAAAATAAGAAAATATATACATAAACATTTTAACCATACGTCGGCGAGGCAGCGCCGAGTCATTAGGAGAGAAAGGATGAACGGTAAAGGCGATAAACAAAGGCCAACTGATAAAAGCAAGTTTGATGCAAACTTTGACGCGATATTCAGAAAGCCAAAGAAGAAATCAACTGATAAGTCCAAGGGGAATAAAGATGAACGACAAAAAACTGTATAGCATCATCAAAGATCGTTTTGATTACCGAGACGGAAACTTGTTTTATAAGTATGACGTTGGCAAAAGGATGAAAGCTGGCGATAAAGCCGGATATTACACCCCTAATAAATACGCATATATTGTAATTGATAAAAACAGCTATTTAATTCATAGACTAATTTATCTTTGGCATCATAAGTATTTACCAGATACGCTTGATCATATAAATAATAACCGTCAAGATAATCGCATTGAAAACCTTAGGCCAGCGACTGTTAGTCAAAACTCACAAAATAGGTCTATCAGTGTTCGCAATACAACAGGGGTCAAAGGTGTTTATTTTCATAAACGAAAGGGCCAATATGTCGCAAGAATAAGGAGCCAGCAAAAGAATTTGTTTTATAGATATTGTGAGACTATCGAAGAAGCTGAAAAATGTTTGCAGGTGGCAAGGGAAAAGATTCACGGGGAATACGCAAATCACGGGTAGATCAAAACGTTATATTTAACTGTTATTGGGGATTAAAATGTTATTAGAAACCGGAGATTATTGGGAGCCTGATCAAGGCGACATTATCAAATGGCAAAGAGCTTATAAAAAGGTCGATGTCCATCAAGAATTGGCTGCTATGGACGCATGGCTGGACGCTAACCCGACTAGGCGCAAAACTAAGGTTGGTATGAATCGGTTCGTAAATAGCTGGCTTAAGCGAACTAATGACCAGGGAGGCGCAAGTCCAGTAGCAAAGCAGTACGCAAAGACGCTGAGAGGCATGACGCTTGATATGCAGCTTACTGACATTACTTGGCTAAACCCTGAAGATCAGCAAATGATGAAGGGGTATTACTTGGCGCAACGTGGCTTTTACTATGATGGGGAATTAAAAAATGCCTGATAAAAGATTGGATTCAAGAGTTGCGGGGAAAACTCCAAGGCATTATCCGTTTGTCGGACACCATGAAAAGTTAATCACTGGGGCGCTTTATACCGTTACACAGGTGGCTTTAATTATTGGTGTAAACAGTAAAACTATGCACTCAAGAATGCGTGGAAAGATTGAGATAACCAATAAAGAGATAAGGCAAACAGAAGACATACGGCTTGGTCCTAAAAATACCCGTGAGGGATTGTATGATCGACTTGAAAGTAAGGCTATGAAGAAGTCGGATAAATGGCTGAGGACAAAACTATGAGTCAAGGGGATTTTGTACAAATAAACAATAAATCAGAGGTTGAGCGTAAATTGCCATTTATGCTTAAACGACTGGAGCAGTGGGATTATTCTACACCGCTATGTATTAAGTTTGAGCAATACGCTGACCCGCGATCACTAAAATCAAATGCCCTATTCCACGTCTGGTGTAGGGAAATGTCAGAAGCCTTTATATCTAAAGTGCCAGACGCTACGCCAGAAGGCGTTAAGTGGATGATGAAACAAAAGTTTCTTGGCACTCACGACATCAAGGTTGGTCAGACCTTAATTACCAACCAGATCAAAAGCTCATCGAAACTAAATAAGGGTGAGATGTGCTTTTTTATGGATCAAGTAATTGCATGGGCTGCCGAGAAAGGTGTTATTTTATCCTTGCCGCAGTACAATGAATACACCGAACTAAAGCGAAAGCAGGACAAGTAAATGGCTAATATCAACTTAGAAGAGCTAAAACGATTTGCCACAAGCGAAAGACATTTAGCGGTCATCCAAGCGGTCATCGACAACCAGTCAAACAACAAAGCAGCCAAAGAATTAGGTTGTAGTCGTAGAACTGTTGATAAGATGATCAAGCGATTGGAAGCTAAAGCAGCGACTCAAGCCGTGGCACCACATCGCAATGTTGATCGGGAGACAATGGAAGGGTTCGAGGCCAAGCGGGTATCAACTGCTTACAATGCGGATGGCGATATAGCATTACAGTGGGTCATTCAGGAACCGGCAAGAAGAGGTTTAAAGCAAAAAATAGATGCAATGGTTGAGGGATTAACTGACGACCTTAAAGGCGTTAAATTAGCATCTAAAGCGCCTAAAGACACTGATTCTGATTATCTAGCTATGTATATGATTGGCGATCACCATTTTGGGATGCTGGCTGACAGTGAAACTAAAATGGATGACGATGACTGGGACGTTAAAATTGCAACTCAGGTGCTGGTTGATTCAACCGCGAAGTTATCAAACAGAGTTGGCAATGCTGAGATCGGAGTTCTTCTGAATGTCGGTGATTTCTTTCACGCTGATTCTAGCAAAAACACGACAACCGCTGGAACCATGGTTGACGTAGATACTAGGATAGGAAAAACCTTCAGGCTTGCAGGCAGATTGTTCCAGATACTAATAGATAAGATGCTCGAGACTCACAAAGAAGTTGTTGTGATCAACGTCAGGGGAAACCATGATTCTGATATGGCTTGCCATTTGTCAAGCTGCCTTGACCTTCTATATAGCCAAGACGTACGGGTAAACGTACTACCAAACTATTCCAAGTTCATTCACTTTCAGTGGCATAACAATTTATTCGTCTTTCACCATGGCGACCGAATGAAGCACGAGCAAATACTACAGGCTGTAATTAAAAATCTTGATGATGAATGGAGCCAGAGCAAGAACAGATACTGTCATCTTGGGCATATACACCATCATACTGCTCGAGAAGTAGGTTCTATGCACTTCGAGCATTGGGGCAGCCTTACCTCTACCGATCAATGGCACTCGGATTCAGGTTACGGCGCAGAGCGATCTATGACCGCAGTTGTTTACCATAAGCAAAACGGTGAGGACTCACGAGTGAAAATCAAAGTTGAGGCGCTAAATGGGTGATGTTGTCAACTTTCCACCGAAAACTATGTACGTACACAGGATGTACTGCAATGACTGTGAGAGCGTCCTTGAGTATTGGATTGGTGATGACGATTGCGCTTACGGTATATGTGTCCGCTGCCTTGATGTTGTCCCTGACAAAATTGAATACAACGATGAACTCTTGGAGGAAGAATGAGCGCACTAGATAATCAAGTGGGTGGCGACCACTATAAAAAGAAAGCGATTCAGCCTATCGAGTACATTATGGCGAATGATTTGGATTTTTGTGAAGGTAATGTGGTTAAGTACATTACCCGGTGGAAGGATAAGGGCGGGGTTGAGTCACTTAGGAAGATTAAGCACTACGTTGATTTCCTGATTGAACGGGAGGTGAAAGATGGACAAACCATCGTATAAGTTTACCTGCTACCCTTACGAGTGCAGCATGAATAGCTCACCCAATGTTCTGATTGAGCATACCATTACGTCTAAGGATGTCACCAGGACAGATATGCTTGTACTGTTTCAACAGTTCTTGAAGGCGTGCGGATATAACTTCGACCCTAATGAGGTTATTGACGTAATCGAGGTCGAGTAGTTTAAAAGATACAGTTTTTGCGGTGTATAACTGCGCATATACAACAATATATAAACCGAGGAACATCATGGCAATACGACGAGACGCAGCAGACAAGTGGTTTAGCGATGTAATAAGGCTAAAAGCTGGCTACCAGTGCGAGCATTGTGGCAAACAAGACGCTCGAATGGAATGCGCTCATATCTGGGGGCGGTCAGCAAAGTCTGTCAGATGGTCGATGGATAACGCAGTCTGTCTCTGTTTCTACTGCCACCTAAAGTTCACTGGCAACCCTTTAGACTTTACCCGGTGGCTGATGGAGTATCACGGTCCAGCCAGGTTAGAGATCCTTCGGGAAAAGTGGAACGTCTTGATGCCGACCACTAAAAAGCTAAGGGCTGAGATCGCCAGGCACTACAGGGAAGAACATAAGAAGATGACCGCTGATGAGACCTATGAACCGGTCTCTTATAATTAGTTGCATATGTAATCATTAATGTGTATATTCATACCTCAATCAAAAAGAGAGGTGAGACACATGACTATTTCGGTATTTAAAGACTTTGTTAATAACTCGATTATTCCACTTATAGAAAATAACTATAAGAATTTTGATGGCGACATAACCGAGCTTGAAGATCAACTAAAAGACGAGCTATGTTACGGCTGGCTTAAATCAATGAAATCTTGGTATGACGACATACTACCGCCGGTTATTACTGATCAGGATGCGTTTCTTGATGCCATCTACGCCCAGCCTCCAACGGCTTCAATGACTGAATACCGCAACGACATCTACCTGTACTTAGAGCCAACGCTGGCCGAGATACTTGCGGAGATGTGGGCTGAACATACTGGGGAGTATGCAGAGCCATTTGCAGGGTACGGGAGGGGCGAATAATGTACGCTATTGTCCACGGTCTTTTAGTTGTAGGGTTTTGCGCGTTACTTTATGGGGCTGCTTTGATCGTTATCGACAAGCAAGAGGAATACGAAAGGAGGCAGAAAAATGAAAAGTGATGTCCAAAAAATGATTCAGGATATTAACAAATTCGCTGATAGCAAAATTAATGAAACAAATGGCATGAAGCACAGAGCAGTTAAAGTGGCATTTCAATTAACAATCCTTGCTGCGCTGGTGTTTTTTGTAGGGGCTGAGATTAACCTGTATCTAAATTAGATCGAGGGTTACCCTGCCCTTTGAAGCTGGCGTGGCTCACCAGTGATCGAGAACGAGCCATTTTCATTAGCCATAGGGGGCTTTATGTACAAAGAAGAATGCAGAATCTGTTGCGGAACGGGGAAAAGGTCAAATATTACTTCAGTTAAGTGGATGGATGCTAACACTTACCGAGATTGCACCAGATGCAATACGACAGGATTTGTTGAATACAAGCATCCACCAGAGGTTAGAAACTACTGGAAAATGGTTCAAAGAAAGCGGGCTGCTGAGGAGAGAAAGAAATATCGCATTCCTGAAAAGCCTGAGAAAGAATATGATCCATACGATTACGATATATCATAAATGGTATATCCTGAATGAATAACCTGCATTATCGATCATGTCTGATTGTCTTTATACTGCCTGCTCAGTTTTACACTTATACGCACCATCAATCCTACATTTAACACACTTTTTAGCAGGTATACCGTGACATATGCAATAGCAGTAGTGCTTATTGGCTTGGCGGCCATAGCAAGAGATGAATTTAAAAGAGACTCCTAGTAGGGGTCTTTTTTTTGCGTGTTATAATCAGGCAACTGAGGACACAACATGATTAGACTAGAAACAGACGAGCTAATGCACGATGCAGATTACGATCTCATTGAGCGTTTTGCTGAAGCCTTAATAGATAGAGATCGGACATATATGACGGAAGTTTTATATATGCTTCACGATAGGATGTCAGGCGAGTGTATATGCCTTGAAGTCGATTGCATTTGCGGCAAGTGGTAAAGGCTATTCCACGGATAACATTTACTATTCCACGGATACGTTATGAAAACGCAACTAAAATTTGATCAAAAGGCTTTAAAGCGCAAAATGGATGACCTGAGCAAGAACCAGGTACCCTACGCGCTGTCTCGTACATTCAATACACTTGCCTACCAGGTCCAGCAAAGACTAAGAAAAAATGTGGACAAGTATTTTGATGGTGGTGCGGTTAAGTTTACTAAAAGCGGTATTGTATTTAGCCAAAGCTCCAAGAACTTTTTATTCGCGTCTGTATATGTCGAGGGCAATCGTCCATACATGAAGACAATGATAAAAGGCGGTACTGTCAAACCACTAAAAGATAATAAGGCACTTATCCAGCCAGCAGCATTTAAGGTTAACAAGTTTGGTAACATCCCTCGCAATGCCATAAACAACAGAAAGGGTAAGTCCGACATATACTTTATAGGTAAAGCATCAAAGAGCAGGCCATACGGTTTGTATCGACGGTATAAGAAGAAAGCGCCAAAGCTAATGATTATCATGGAGAACAAAAGCAGAGAGCAGAAAGCACTGTTCCCTGCCACTCGAATTGGTATTGGATACGTCAAGCGTCACTATAGAGCTGAATTCAATAGGCAATTCCAGAGAGCATTTAACAGTATGAAAAAGTAAGGGGGTCACACCCCTTTACAAAGGCTATCCCACGCATAACATTTACTATCCCACGCATACCTTTTACTATCCCACGCATATGTTTTTGATTCACCAGGCAGAGACCTAAATCTGCCTTGGCTCGTGCCTGGCTCGCCCCTGGCTTGTCCCTGGCAAAGGCTATCCCACGGATACCTTTTACTATCCCACGGATACCTTTTACTATCCCACGGATACCTTTTTGAAAAAAAACGAAAAAATCGAATTTTTCGGGGTCGGTCGGGGTCGGTCCGGGTCGGGGTCAATTCGGCGGGGGCGGTTTTTGCTGATAAAGGGATAAACAAAAAAGTCCACAAAATGCTGGCAATTAATAAACAGATTTGTTTATACTTCCAGCACGCCGACGCAAAAGGCGATTTTTAACACTGTACAGATATACAGTACTCACAAAAAAGGGCTTTAAATATGAATATACAAAATAAAGAGAACAAGATCCGCGCAACCGTTGAGGCCTTAGGGTGGTTCCCGTGGTTGGTAGATGCTGACAATGATCTAGTAATTGCGCGCCGTGATCGCGATTCATTAGGCGACCGCCAATATTCAACACATCGCGTTTTAACTGCTGAATTTGGACCAGCCGGAAACGTGGAGCTTCCCCGCTTTGCGCTTTATTCGGGGCATTATCATTTAACGATGATTGAAGCGATGGATAGCATCGCAGAACGGAGGGCCAACTAATGAGCAAAGTAACCGATATAAATACCCGCGCACCATATACAGCAGAGCAATTAGACCGCTTGCAATCTAATCTGGATCAAGCGCAATACGATCAAGCTGCACGCCGTTACATCGCGTTAAAAGTAGCAGAGAGGCGCGAATTTCGGCGCGATATGGTTTTAGGATTTGTTTTAACTTTAGGCGCAATTGTGTGCCTTTCTATTGGCTGGAATCTTTAAGGGGGAAATAATGCAATATTTAAAAGGTAGCAAATCAAAAGCGCCGGCAATGCCAGAACGCGGATTCGTAATGTATAGCGGGCCAAGCGTATTAGATGGCGCGCCGATTGTAGTAATCGCCACAATGTCCACTAGTAACGTAAAGACCGGCCAAATGGTGCAAACTTGGATTTTGCGGGCAGATATAAACCCCGTCGAGGCCAGCAAAACCGGCGACGATTCTAGTATCTGCGGAAATTGTGTGCATCGGCACTATCACAAGGGGGCTTGCTATGTGAATATCGGGCAGGCACCGAACGCGGTGTTTAAAGGATACCAGCGCGGCATTTACCCCGTTTTTGTATACGACGACCACGCCCACTATTTCGCGCACCGGAAAATCAGACTCGGCGCATATGGCGACCCCGCTGCTGTACCTTTTGGCGTAATGCGGTCAATTGCGGATCTTGGCATTGGGCATACTGGATACACTCACCAAGCCGACCATAAAGCATTCGACGGGCGCTACTTTGAACTCTGCCAAGTATCCGCCGACACTCCGCGCCAAGCGGCAAAATACCAAAAATTGGGCGCTAATACTTTCCGTGTCGCGCTGGCCGGTGATGCGCTGGCAAATAATGAGCTGGAATGTCTGGCCGATAGTAAGGGGCTGCAATGCATTGATTGTATGCTTTGCGATGGATCGACCAAAAATATAGCAATCACCGTGCATGGTTCACGGTCAAATCGTTTTAAATCTAATCTGATAGCCGTAGGGGGTTAATATGAAATTCACCTATTTAAGCGCGCCGGACTATATATGCGCATATTGCGAGATCGCGGATATATTGTTGGCCAATTATCATAATATCTATGATTACAGCACTGACACTGCAAGCGATAGAGAGACTGACATATTTATCGATTGTTGCGACATTGCGGAAACAATTCTTTACAACATCGGGATCAAAAAGGAGGGCGACCAATGAAAGAGCAAACAAAAGCGCAATTGCGCGCAGAAATTACGCGTTTGAACTGTGTTGTCAGCTATTACAGGGCAGAACCATATTCTATTGATTATGGGATCTATTTATTGCTGGCCGATCTGGTAGAGAACAACAAAAGCGAAATAATCGATGACCTAAACTATGGCCAGCTATCCAATCACGGGGCGTATGCTCTCAACGCGCATTATGATCTACTTATTAAGGCCTCTGATTTCTTGGCTGAGCTACCAAAAAGGGCTGAAAATGGCGATCTCTTGATGGTGGACAATGGCACAAAAAGCGGGGGCTATGCATGAATAAGAGACTACTAGCAGCACGTCGCCATGCCGCCGAACAATCTGCACTGCGATATCTGGCCAGCAATCAATACCGGCGCGATCAAATCAAAATGGGTCAGCTTGAGATTCTAGGGGCGTTTGCAATGCTTCCCTTTTTGTTTAGCCTTGCTCTATTGATCCCCAACTAAACCCGCTACAATCC
>Ga0209223_10003569_pt1 | contig 14772 bp, 15 predicted proteins | sample COG_06_FD_184750 | JGI IMG/M metagenome (GOLD analysis project Ga0209223, IMG submission 184750) | Pelagic Microbial community sample from North Sea - COGITO 998_met_06 (SPAdes) (version 2) | ecosystem: Environmental > Aquatic > Marine > Neritic zone/Coastal water | place: Helgoland, sampling...
GATTTGAGACAATCTTTCGTAATCTCAGAAATAAATTCTGTAATTTTCTCCCTTTCAGCAGAGAGTTTATAAATTGTCATTCTAGCACCTAATGCTTGAGGCGCGTAGGTCCGTATGCTATAATTGTGAATTAAGTTTTCAAGTTACATGTCATAATAAGCCCACGGGTTCCACGCCGTGGGCTTTATTTTGAATTATCGGACTCTGAGCTGTTAGCCTGTGCCTCTAACCATTTCTCGACTTCAGGTTTGCGGTATATTCTAACTTTTCCAGAAGCGGAAATAGCGTCTGGAAAATTGTTATTTTTTTGCCATCGGCGAAGTGTCCACACACTAATGTCGAAAAGTTTTAATACCTCATTACGTGATATAAAGTTCATTTAAGAGCTCCTTATTGGTTTGAAAAAAGTCGCGATCATCTGTGCGCATTCCAGAGCATAATTTTGATCGTGTTAAACCGCTTTTCCAAAACGGGTGGAGCGTCTTCCCGAACGATTACAAGAGAGCAATCGCTTAGTATGTTCGTAGCATAAAGCTATATTGCAAGTCAACTTAAATGTTTGGTAAGTAATTGTTTTAATTATATTTATGGGATATTTTGGTACTTTATGGGATAATATGAATTTAATAGGGATCTTGGACATATTCGGCCCAAGCATCCAAGGCAACTTTCCTCTTATTTAGATACTGTCCCTTTTGGTATACTGCTGCTATTCCTCTAACGCTTCCATTCACATGATTTAATATTCGATCAACAACAACAGGTTCATGTTCTAGTTTTTCTGTTGTAATCGTTGCGAACGTACGCCTAATATCATGAAGCCGCCATAGCTTAACCTCAGATAGGTCATCAAGGCGTTTCTTTGCTCTTGAGAAACCACTTACCGATGAGTGTCCAGTAGTAGTGAATACCAAGTCATGCTTAGCTACTGGTTTAAGTTCACACATCTCCATTAAAACGGGTACACTCAAATGAACTAAATGACTGATTTTATTTTTTGACCGATCCTTTGGTAATTCCCATTTTTGGTTCTCTAGATCAAATTCTTCCCAGCTACACCCGGCCACCTCGTTTAACCTTTGCCCAGTTAAAATTAGAATTCTAAATAATGAGCCAAATGGATAATCCATTTTATAGGTAGCCTGATAAATAGATTTCAATTCACTTGCTGAAAGGACCCGATCCCTGGAAGACTCCGTCTTTGCTTTACCAATCCCATTTGCAGGTGAAATAATAAGTAAATCTCTAGATATACACCAATTAAAGAACCGCTTTAAAAAGGCTAGTACTCTATTGGCCTGAGTGGGAGTTTTCTCTGCTATTCGATCAATAATACGAATTATATCTCGCTTTTCGATATTCGCTAATTTAAATCCCTTTAGATAGGGTCTTACATGCAAGTCGATCGCATTCTTTACTTGACTGAAGCTTTTATTTTTTGCCTGATCTTTCTCATACCAATCTTCCAATCCACTATCAAATAGCTGCAAAGTTTTAGATCTCTTATGTTCTCCATCAGCCATATCGCTCAAAACGATCATCGCTCTTTGCCTAGCTACTGCAAGACCCATCTGTGGGTAACGACCTAAAGTTACACGAGTCTTTCTTTCCATATTACGACCAAGAACAATCCAACTTTTTGTCCCAGAAGAACTAACGCGAAGACCAAACCCCGCCAAGTTGGCGTCATAAACGTCATAGCGATTAATTAGTGGTTTTAAGTTTTTAATGTAGGCATCTGTAAATCGAGTATCTGAACGGTCAGGCATTTTATGGGTTCCATATGGGTTCCAAAAACTGTACCATTATTTGCACTAACTTGCAAATGATATGCTCTTGATATATTGTAAAATACTTGTAAATTAAAGTATATTATAGGATATTTACTCTTTTTTACAAACTATATGCTAATAAAGAGCAGGTAACTTCGAATCAGAGGGTCGGGAGTTCGAATCTCTCAGGGGTCACCAATCATCTATTTTTTTACTTAAGTGCTTGAAAATAAGGACTTTTCAGTATAAGATACTGCATAATCGCATATACCAACGCATGTACCAGACGTTTATGGAGTACCAAATAATTATGGATTCCTTGAGTTACAGTGAAGTCAGAGTCTACAAATCTGGTAGGAATCAAGGCATATATTATGTTGAGGCAACTCTTCCAAAAGAGAATTGGAAAATATGTGGAAGAAAACAAGACCAGAGGAAGTTAGGACGTAATCTTTCTGACGCCAGAAGACTAGCACCACAAAAAAATTAAAGAAGGAAATGAGTGGTATAGAAAGAAATTAGAAGAGCATAATCCTCTTGTAGCGTCTGCAGAGGCATTATTAAAAACTATAGTTGTTACATATAATAGCAACGGAGCACCTCGTTCTCAAGCCGATTGGAGTGGGCGTGCAGTTAGTCCAGAGCAATTAAAAGAATAAAAATTTTACAGGTGATGATTCTGAAGACCAAACAGACCTCAAAGAAACAATTGCACTACTCAAAATGGAAGCTACTAAAATCAATGTCTAGAACCTAATGCAACGCCTTATTGATTTACTTAATTCCTGATGTAAAATGAACAGCATGCAACATTACACGCTCATACTTGCTACACTGCTATCTCTGCTCGTTCCTATGAAGAGTTGGGGTGGTGACTTTCAAAAGGGTTTTGATGCTTACAGCATTGGTGACTATACCACTGCGTTGAAGAAGTGGACACCCTTAGCTGAACAAGGAGATGTTAATGCACAATATGTTCTTGGATTTATGTACGATTTTGGAGAAGGTCTTCTTCAAGATTATAAGACAGCTCTAAAATGGTATACTCTTTCTGCAGAACAGGGTCATGCCCCTGCACAATCTTTTATTGGAGTTATGTACTATGACGGAAAGGGTATTCTTCAGGATTACAAGACAGCTGTAAAGTGGTTCACTCTTTCTGCAAAACAGGGTCATGCCCCTGCACAATATAATCTAGGAGTTATGTACAAGGACGGACTAGGCGTTATTCAGGATTATAAAGAAGCAGTAAAATGGTTTACGCTTTCTGCTGAACAGGGAGATGCCTCCGCACAATTAAATCTAGGATTTATGTACTCTGAGGGACGAGGTATTCTTCAGGATTATAAAGAAGCAGTAAAGTGGTATACTCTTTCTGCTGAACAGGGACATGCAGCCGCACAATTCAATCTTGGAAATATGTACAACAAAGGACAAGGTGTCCTTCTGGATTATAAAGAAGCAGTAAAATGGTTTACGCTTTCTGCTGAACAGGGGGATGCCTCCGCACAATTAAATCTAGGATATAGTTACGCTACAGGACAAGGTGTTCTCAAGAATGAAGTTTATGCTTACATGTGGTGGAATATCGTTGCTTCAAATGAAAATGAACGAGCAAAATCAAATAGAGATAAACTAACAGAGAAAATGACTTCATCTCAAATAGAAAAGGCACAGAACCTAGCTAGAGTGTGCGTTGCTAAGGATTACAAAGGGTGTTGAGTTTGGGGGGTACGCAAGTGCCAGTGGGCGGGGGTGTATGGGTATATATATACAAGCTCAGCAACAGATGCGATTTTTTAAAAGGAAAATCTTCTTAATCGCACGAACAAAACGCATTTACTCAATGAAATATATGAGTTAGCAAGAAATTCAATTAGTATTATTAGTTGTTGCATACCAGTATTTTAGTCGAACAATAAAGGTGAGTGAATCTGGAAAGGGTATTTTCCTTTCAGGGGTCACAAGACGTTCTTTTTGTTATGCGATTGTACAAGAACCTGAAGTACGTGTTTTATAAAAATCAAGGATGCTAAATTTGCTTTAAGACTTTCCGAAGATTGGGGTGCGAGGTGTTCCGCTTATTTCCGATGGAGAAAGTACTTTGTCCTAGGCGTATGTACCATTTATCTATCAAGCTGCTGAAGTGGGCATTGGTGTAGGTAATGCCACCAACGGTTGGGAATGGCGAGCTGATAAGGATTATCAAAGTGCTCACATATTTTTAAAGCGGGTGCGGTTCAAAGTAGCTGCAGGTACTCCTGAGGGCTATACTAGGATTATGTTCAAGGGACCTCAACATACTGAAGTTTTTGATAAGACGATGCAGAACATTAAATATGCTTTTGATTTGAAAAGAAGATTAAAATTAAAAGTGACGCTTGGCATACAAATGGTTTTACTACCAAAGTTTAAAGATGAGATATTGCCTTTTGCGTAAAGGGTGTAGACCTCAGTTGTCGATTACGCAGTCATAAATAATGATGTAAATGGTTTGATTAAAGGCACTCAGGAAGCATATTTGAACAAAAATATGTAGGAGTAAATAAGGCCAGTGGTTTGAGCATTCCTGATTTTGAGAAGATATCTTATTCTTATGACACAAAGTATAACGCTATGAAAAATCAGTTAGATTTGAAAAGCCATCTAGCATTAATTTTGCAGATGGATGAACCAATAATATGTCATGTATTCATAGACCCAGATCAACGAGTTGTTCCAAAATTAGTTTCTGGAAAACCAATTCATGATATGGCTCCTAAAATCCCACGCAAGACCTGAAAAAACTTGTGTAGTGAGAATACGTAAATAGTAAAGTTTATCAGGGCTTATTTGTTGACCTAGAAGACACAATTATACCTTTGCAAGTGTTGATTTGCCACCTATTTCTGCCTCTGACCGTTGCCTGAATACCCTATATACTGAATTAATTTAGCGGTTTAAAACTGATAATGGACAACTTTGTACCTAACCAATGCATATTGTGAGTTATCTAAGTTATAAATATAATCAAAATTATCAAATTAATAAAGGTGCTCCATTGATTGACATTCTTACCATTACCACACCATTTTTTATAATAATTTTTTTAGGTAGCTTATCTTGTAAATTAGGCTGGTTTAATGGAGAGCAAGGGCGAACTCTTGCTCGCTTCGCTTTCTTCGTAGTACTACCACCTTTTATGTTTGTTGCGATAAATAGTAGCCCAGTTACAAATAAAATGGATTTTTCATTCCTTCTACAATATGAAATTTCGACAATTATGATTTTTACAGTAGCTGCAACTACTGGCCAAAGGCTATTTCTTTTAGATAATTCAAAGCCCGCTATGTTTGGGCTTAATGCAACAATGCCAAATTATGGATATATTGGCGTTCCTCTCTGCCTACTGGCTTTTGGAGCAGGTGCAGCCCTACCAATGGCTATAATTTTAGTTGGAGATACAATTGTACTTCTTACCTTAGCCGCAGTTTCAGCCGCGCGGTCTCAATCTTATTCTTTTAAAGCGTCATTAAAGAGGATGATTTTATCACTTGTTAAAAATCCTTTGCTTCTATCGGTACTCGTTGGTTTTTTGTCAGTTTCTCTGAACTATAAGTTACCAAAAACACCTACTCTCCTTCTTGAATTGCTTGCGGGAGCAGCAGCCCCGACCGCACTATTTGCTTTAGGAATCACCTTAGTTGGGCAGCCTATTTTATCCGTTAAATTTGAATTAGGTTTTTTGGTATTTTTTAAACTCTTCCTGCATCCAATTTTGACTGCAATAATTTTTCTATCGTGGCCTTTTTTCGGTTTTGAAATGGCGGATCAACTATGGATCAAGGTCGCAATTTTATTTTCCTGCTTACCAATTGCAGCAAATGTCTATGCCCTATCGCAATTTTATCTTACCTACCAAGGACGAACGGCCACAGCAATAATGCTCACAACGGTTTTAGCTAGTGCGACTGTGCCTTTGACGCTATATCTTCTAGACAAATTTTTATAAATAAATAATTCGGCAAAAGACCTATTTTTGGACCGTATATTTATACTTATAAATATCAGAATCAATCTTCCAAAAAAATTATTTCCCAGGGATCCAATCTGTTCCAGCTAAAGGAACTCCCGCCATAGCAGCAGCTTCCAACGTGAGAGCACATAAATCTTCAGGTTCTAAATTCCGAACATCATTTTTTCCACACGCTCGAGCAAGGGTCTGAAGTTCCAAAACCATAACTTTTAAATAATTTTTAATTCGCTCACCACCAATTACAGGGTCAAGACGAGCAGCTAGTATAGGGTCTTGAGTCGTTATTCCGGCAGGGTCTGTTCCTTCATGCCAATCATCATAACAGCCAGCTTTGGTTCCCAATTTTTCATATTCTTTTTCCCAAATAGGGTCATTATCACCAAGTGCTATCAATGCTGCTGTACCAATCGATACTGCGTCTGCACCTAAGGCTAGAGCCTTTGCTACATCAGCTCCCGTTCTAATTCCTCCTGAGATAATCAATTGGACTTTCCTATGCATATTCAGGTCTTGCAAAGCTTTAACAGCAGGCCGTATACATGCTAGCGTGGGTTGCCCAACATGCTCAATAAAAACATCTTGTGTGGCGGCAGTTCCTCCTTGCATACCATCGAGAACCACTACGTCTGCCCCAGCTTTAACAGCAAGCGTTGTATCGTAAAAAGGCCGTGCACCACCAATCTTCACATATATGGGCTTTTCCCATCCTGTAATTTCCCTCACTTCAAGGATTTTTATTTCTAAGTCGTCTGGGCCAGTCCAATCAGGGTGACGACACGCGGATCGTTGATCAATACCAGTAGGCAAATTTCGCATCTCAGCAACTCGATCTGAGATTTTCTGTCCTAACAGCATTCCACCACCACCTGGTTTTGCACCCTGTCCTACAACAATTTCAATGGCGTCAGCACGCCGCATATCATTAGGGTTCATACCATATCGACTTGGTAAATATTGATAAATTAACTTGGACGAGTGTCCTCGTTCTTCTTCGGTCATTCCGCCATCGCCAGTGGTGGTAGAAGTACCAGACGCAGTCGCACCCCGTCCTAACGCTTCCTTAGCATTACCAGACAAAGCACCAAAGCTCATTCCAGCTATAGTAATTGGAATATCTAGGATTAAAGGCTTAGAAGCAAATCTATCTCCAAGGGTCACGCTTGTATTGCAACTCTCTCGATAGCCTTCAAGAGGATAACGCGACATCGAAGCACCCAAAATAAGCAAATCATCAAAATGAGGTAGTTTCCTTTTAGCACCACCTCCTCGGATATCATAAATCCCAGTCGCCGCAGCTCTTCGTATTTCAGCATTGACCTCAGAAGAGAAAGTCCAAGATTCTTTTGGTAGTGTTTGGATACTATTAGGCTCTTTTTTCTTATTCATATTTTCCTCAATACGAGTTCAAGTTATCCACTTTAAAATTGTAAAGAGATCGAGCTGATCCGTATCTTCGAAAATTCTTCGAGTCAACATCACAATTAGCTGTTAAGAGTAACCGCTCAAGGGTATTAATATGCTCTAACCTCATGTCTTTTTCGATACAATCTGCTCCTAATCCTTTTACCTGCCCTCTTACAAATATATTAGCTTCATAAATGGAGTCGCCTAGACCATCGCTCGCATCACCTAAAACAACTAGATTTCCCGATTGAGCCATGAAAGCAGACATATGTCCAATATTTCCCATAACAATAATTTCAATTCCTTTCATCGAAATTCCACAGCGAGAAGATGCATTACCTTTTATTAGCAACAGGCCCCCATGACCAGTAGCACCAGCGTACTGGCTAGCATCCCCCTCAACAATTATCTGACCTGACATCATATTTTCTCCCACGCCAGGACCCACAGACCCATAAATATGGATCTTAGCTTGTTGATTCATTCCTCCACAATAGTAACCCGTAGATCCTTTAATACTTACGTTAACCTCAGCATTCAGTCCTACGGCTAAAGCATGACTTCCCCCTGGATTTTCCACCTGCCAATCTGTTGTTACTGAGCCGGCTTTAATTGACTGAAGGTTATGATTTAGGCTTCTTAAGCTATCATTCTCGAGGTCAAAAATCTTCATACTAATGTGTCCAAAAATATACTGTTGCAGGTTCTGGTTCCCAGACCTTAGCTAAGTTTATCTTAGGTAGGTTCGTTAACGCCCTATATTCCGATCCAAACGCCACATATTGATCTGTTTCAGCTAGTACAGCGGGCTTACAAGCTATTCTATCTCGTAAAACTCCAAATCCATTTTTGATACCAACAACAAAAGTAAAAAAACCATCTAAATCGTCTAAACTTTGGTTAAGGGCATCTCTCAGGCTTGATCCAGAAGCTATTTTTTGCGACAGATAAGTTGCAGCAACTTCCGAGTCATTATCTGTTTCAAATTTCATCCCATCAGCTAACAACTTTCTTCGTATACCATTATGATTTGAAAGTGAGCCATTATGCACCAAACACTGATCAAAAGCAGTCGAAAATGGATGAGCTCCACTCGTTGTAACGGCCGATTCAGTAGCCATTCGGGTATGTCCTATTCCATGGGTTCCGTGAAACCCAGAAATCTGAAAATGCTCAACAAAGTTTCTCGGGGAACCAACTTCCTTAAATATTTCAATAACCTCACCTTTGGACATCACGCAAGCGACACTATTGAATTGTGTAATGCAATCTAAGACGACGTCACAATCGCTTTTAGAAAAACATATAACCACGTGACTACCCCGCAACTGAACATCGAACTTATTTTTCAAATCTTTATCTAAAATGGCCTGTAAATCTTGCTTTCGCACTGCAGGTTCAAATTTTAACGTCAATTTCATATCAAATTGCAATGATTTTGAGTACAAAGCCATGCCGGCACTGTCTGGACCTCTGTCTGACATCTTTACTAGCATATCCGCAAGGTACGTGCCTAGCTCAGGTTGTAAGTTCTGATCTTTTAAAAACAATCCAACAATTCCACACATGCTAAACCTTTTTTCCTTTGACTTTCATAGTGTTAGAATAAAGATTCATAAATTAAATCCTCAAATATAAGTTTCTTTTTATCTAACTTATGTATACCAAGTAAAGACAATAACCCAAATAATCTTAACTTTACAAGAAGTTCAGACTCAGACATCGAGAACCAAATTTTGTCAACATTGAAAAGCTCCAATTTCACATTTGCTGATTCAACAAATTTAATACCTATTTTTTTATCAACCTTTGGCTTGGGTATGGCTTTTGGCGGTTACATTCCCTTAATTGCTCTTTGGCTAGATACGAAAGATATTTCTTTTTCAAACATAGGTTTAATAACTGGTGCAAGTTCAGTAGGAGTTATAATTAGTGCTTATTTTGGACCACGAATTGTTACAAAAATTGGTTATTTACGAGGTGCCATCTGTGGAATTTTATTAGCATCAGTTGCGGGAGTTGCTTTTAGATTTTTTAACAGCGAGATAATATGGATTGGTCTAAGGGTCATTGCAGGATTAGGTTTTGGATTGCATTGGGTGATATCTGAAGCGTGGTTGGGCCAGCTTGTTTCCAATAAAAATAGAACAAAAGCAATGTCACTGTACGTCGTTTCGATGGCTCTCGGGTTTTCTGCTGGACCAGCAGTTATTTGGATAACGGGAATCTCGACTGCAACCCCTTTTATCGTAATTGGAGTTCTTCAAACCATATCGGTATTTCCCTTAACTCTATTACGAAATGTACAACCCAATCACGGCAAGGAAGTAATTCAATCACCATTATTTTTATTAAAAGCAGGCCCTACGATAGCAGCTGGCTGTATTTTAGTCGGTTTAATTGACTTATCACTCATAAGCCTAATACCCGTTTTAGTCAGTCGCATGCCATTAGCCCTTGGATCTCTAGCTTATCTCCTCCCAATTGCTGCTGGACTTGGAAATGTTATTCTCCAGTACCCTCTAGCACTCATTGCGGGAAAATGGGGTTACCGAACGACAGCTTACTATGTCACAATATTCGGTATAGTCTGTTGTTCCCTTATTCCATTCTTTTTGATATCCATGAGTATATCTCTCACATTAGCGTTTCTTGGCTGCGGTTTAATTTATTTTATGTATACAATATCATTAGCAATGCTCTCTGAACGATTTCAAGGAAACAAACTTATTTCAGCTAACGCCTCATTCATTATTCTTTTTGAGTTGTCTAATCTAATTGGGCCAATTATTGCAGGTTTGTTCCTAGATAGATCCTTAAATTATGGCTTAAGTGTATTCTTGATTCTAGTCGGCGTGTTATATCTGTTTGTTGCCAAAATACGTGACTTCCAAAGAAATCAAAATAACTCTAAGGTATAAACCAAATAAGAATATTAAAAACTGATTTAAAAGAGAATACGAACCCCATTTATAAAAGTAGAGGTAAGCATGAAGGATGATGAATTTAAGTTTTTAGGAAAACCGATGGATAGCGTCAGTATCTATTATGGAGTTTTACTTGTTATATGGGGTGCAGTCATAAGCTGGATTAGCGGTAGTGAGTCATTTACTTCATGGATCCCAGCCTTCATTGGTTTTCCTATATTTTTATGTGGCTGTCTGGCTCGATTAAACCCAAATCGAACCAAGTTTTTTATGCACTTTTCAGTTTTATTTGGCTTTATTGCTTTTCTTGGTGGAGTAGATTTTCTTCGAGGACTTACTTCTGAACTAGGACCATTTTCAAATTTGTACGCCGGAAGTTCAAAACTAATGCTTCTTTTGTCTGGTGGCTTGTTTTGTTATCTCTGTATAAAGTCTTTTAGATTTGCTCGGAGGAAGAAAAATGAAGCTGGGCTCAACTAAGCAGAGCATGGATTTTTTTTTAAAAACAAATTTAAATGAAATTATATTTGTATTTAGTAATAAAAAAAAGCAATTTCTTTTAATACTAGCTGTATTTGTAGTAGCCACTAGCTACGCTAATTCAAAAAATATGACTTGTGCACTACCGACCGATAATCTTATTGAGAGGTCAACCAAACAGCCTGACCCATATTTAAAATTATTAGAACCTATAACAACTATTCAGCTAAGCACATTGAGAAAGATTGAAAAATTCAGTAGCCCAGGGTGTCATAAAACAGAGTCAGTGACCTTTTGGACAAATTCTGTTGAAATTGAATGTAATTCTAATGATGGAACGTCTGTAAATTTACAAATAAATTTCTTTACTTCAAAATTTGGAAAAATCTACACTCAGAAAAACAAAAAAGTTCGCTCGCTCACTGGTTTTTGTTCAAAGCTAAAACATTAAATCATTTGATCATTGTTTACGCTTTATTTTTGAGGAAATCATTCTAGCAACCTCTTCCTGATTTTCCATTATATCCTTTTGATTGTCAGAAATTAAGTCTCTGCGCTTTGATATTTCTGCTGCATTATACAATACTTGCATGGAGTTTTCTCTAGCTTTTTTATCAAGTTTTTTTAGCATTGCATTATTTTTTTGAGCTATACTTCTAATTTTCTCACAACGATTTTTATTTAAGTCGGCCCGTTCCTTGTTTGCATCGGATGTTGCTTTGGAAGGATGAAACTCGCCATTTAAAAATCGTTTATTAATTGCAAGATTCTCAGAATTAAAATCTACTGACGCCTGATTAGCCTTCATTATCATTTTATTTGTCTCAATCAATAATGTGTTTATTTCAGACATACGATTGTTAACGTCTAATACTAACTCATTAACTGTCGCCTGCATTTCTAAAAAATCTAAATTTGCTTCATTTGTCATGGACTCGCGGAAATTAATCTCTATTTCGCCATCAACTTCCATATTTGTCAAAATAGCAACCCGATTACGGAACAAGTTATCAGTATTTTGCGTTGTGAGGTTATGATTACTTAAAAATGCTGAAGAATAATTTCGCATTATTGAGGCGTAGTTTTGATCAATAGTCGCCCTCGTTGAGTAAACTAACTGTTTATTCGCATTTACTGTGGTTTCTAACTCAAAAATCTCTCTCCGATTAGACTGAATTTTATTTTTGTTGGACTTTATTAAATCCATTAAAACTACTCCTATGCTTTTTCTTTTATTTACTGCAATCACTCATTCATAGTATACGCCGAATAGCAGTCGCAATTTTACAAATCAACTTGATACGCTCAATCTAATCAATAATCATTTAATATATTTTTTACAAATAAAACTATAGTCCTTTTTTACTGAACTTTAACAACTTTTATATCTGTAATACCATAAAATATAAGTCAAATATCTCAAAGCGATGCTTTTTTCCATAAAAATTACTTCAACTAATTTAATCAATCTCTGTCAAATAAGAATAAGAGTGCTGGTAAGACTAAAAGATCTCCAAGCAAAGCGAGTGCCATGATCAAAGCAACGAACACACCAAATAAAATAGTTGGAATCAAGGATGCAAAAAGCATCACACTAAAACTAGAGACAAGTATTAACGAAGTAAAAATTACTGCTTTACCTGACGTTTTCAGTGCAAAATCTATACTTTCACGAACGGTGTCACCCTTTGCTTTACAATCAATATAACGAGCCATGACATGAATTGCATCGTCAACTGCTATACCCATGCACATAGCCCCGACAATAATTGTGCCTAAATCAAGGGACAACCCCATAAATACCGTTGAACCACCAACAATTAATATTGGAAGAACGCTTGGAAAGAGAGCAATGAAACCATACTTAACAGATTTAAACAATATAAAGAAACTTAGCCCAATCATCGCTAAAGCTAACGAAAAAGACTGTTTTAAGCCACTATTAATATAAATTTCTTGAGCATTATAAAGCACCATCGGCCCCGTATATTCAATTTTTAGGCTAGGATGGGTTTTAGACAAATCAGCCTGAATTAACTTATAAAAGTTTGAAAATTGCTTGGCCGATAAGTTCACAATCGGAACCGTTACTCGTAAATAACGATTATCAAAATCAATGATGTCGGACAAATCATCATCTGGACCTGAGTTTTCATACATGAGTAATAGCTGTGCAGTCATCTCAGGACTATCCGGCAATATAAAGAACTCATCGTTATCAAAGTTTAAAGATTGTCGCAACTTTTTTAAAAACTCAATAATTGAACTTACCTTCCCGATTTTACTGTAGTCATTTAATTGACTTTCTAATACTTCAACACTCCTGAGAAATTCGGGCTCCTTTATTCCATCAACTTGACCTGAATCAATAACAAGCTCTAAACCACCAAATTTGTATAAGTCATCAAAATACTCCATATCTTGAGTTAACCAATTACTAGACTTGAAGTAATTGAAAATATTTGAATCAACTGAAATTTTTGGGAGGGTTAAGATACAAAATATGATAAATCCCATTACAAAAATAGTAATCCTTTTTCGGTTAACTGAAGTAAAGTGAGCAAGCTTACGGGTAACTTGATCTATCAACGCATTAGATTTTGATTGTAACTTGTTATCTGGCAAAAGCGAAACAAAACTCAGAACACTCGCAAAAAGCGTCATGGCAACTAAAAATACAAGTAAAGATCCAAAAGCAGCTAATAAAGCGTATTGTTTAACTGGAACTAATTCAGTAACTGCAAGGGCACTGAACCCAATAGATGTAGTTAGAGCAGTAAAAAAAATTGGTTTAAAAAGGTTTTCAATAGTTCGTTTTGCCGCAATTTTTGGCTCGTATCCATTCTTTCTGAGCACGAAAAACTCCGAAAGAGTATGGACACTTACACCCATTCCTAAAATCATCATGGTAGGTATTAGGGCCGCATTAACAACAGTCATAGGGAAGTTTAAGAGAGCCTGCAATCCGCTCACTAAAGTAACACTTGTCCCTATGAGGAACCAAGGTAACAAGCATGATATAAATGTACCATAAAGAAAGTATAAGATCACGCACATTATGATTGCTACTAACGGATTGAGGAGTGATGTATCTCTTTTACTTAAGGTTTCAAAACGCTCCGAAATAATAGCGCCACCACTTAGACGAATTTGATACCCTTGCGACAGATAGTCGTTATCGGCCAAAAATTGATAAATATCATTTGATATCTTTACCTTATGGTCATTTTCATTTCTGATATATTCAGTGCGAACTAAAATACGGGCATGCCGCAAATCTTTTGTAATTATTCTGTCGTGAGCAAGGCCTTCAGTCCTCATAATTTCTCTGGCAGTCAAGAGTTCTGGGCTCCCATCCTCTAGCGAACCCGGATCTGCGAATAAGTCATCAGTTACCATAATACCGTTTAAATTATGCATATATTGGTAATTAGAAAGACCCGAAACCTTAGAAACAAACAGATTGTCTTCTAGCATTGAACTAATCTCATGGATAACTTTGATTGTCTCAGCAACGAACAAATCAGTGTCACCAGGTCTTGCCTGAATACCAACACTTAAATATTCAGCATCTCCAAACAACTCCCGAAAATTTTCAAATTTTACGATGTTTGGATCATCTTTTAACATAAACATTTCAAAAGAGTTATCATATTTTAATGGGAATTTAATTACTGCAAAAATAGCTATAGTTATAATAATACTTGATAACAAAATAGTTATTACTCGATTATCAATTATAAGGTCAGCCCACGCAGTCTTAAAATTCTTCAATAACTTTTCCTCTGAATTACTTGCAAATATTACTACCATTACTCTTCAGAATTTAAAATATGGAAATATTTATTTTATAAAAACTGTTGGGCTTTAAAAGTAAGAAAAGAGCAGCACCATGTTTATTAAATTTAAGTCATTAAGAATATTCACTTAATTTTAGAGTGCCTAAGCTGGAGAAATCAATTTTAAAACCTAGCTTAACGATAGCTATAAAAAGTTGTTGCGTTCGTGAGCATTCTCCAATAAACTTTTTATAAGAGTGAGTTTAGGGGGGAGTTCGATAAACCATCGGAATTCTAAGTTAGAACACCAAGAAAAAAAGTGGAAGCTTAATTAAGCTTCCATTTTTTTTTAAAAAAAAAGCCGCCCGAAGGCAGCTTGAGTTTAGGGAGGAAAC